>ERZ827101.1192-NODE-1192-length-33924-cov-4.827925_pt1 | contig 33924 bp, 20 predicted proteins | sample MGYA00519869_ERZ827101 | MGnify/ENA primary metagenome ERZ827101 (study PRJEB31778, sample SAMEA3449256) | human gut metagenome | biome: human gut; feature: human-associated habitat; material: faeces | place: United Kingdom | collected 2010/2012 ...
ATTCTCGGTATTCATCGAATCTGAGCTTCATGACGTCTTCAACAATGCGAACGCCTTGAATGAACTTCAGTTCGAGATTGATCATTTTTTGGACATTCTGCAGTGAGGAATAACCTCGATCCGTCACCAAGGTAACGTTGGAAAGATCGAGATCTGCCGCTCGCATGCGGTAAATGATTTCTTTGAGAGCTGCGGCGTCATTGATGGATCCTTCATACGTATAAGCAAAGACGATTTCTCCGTCTTTTTGATCGCATACGAAGGTGTAATTGATCTGCTTGAGATCGGGATCCCTCTTGGCATGACCATACGCCGCATCACCAATCGTTTTGGAGTATGTGGAGATGGATGTGTTGTCCAAAGCGTAGGTCAGACTTTCGACGTCTTCAGCTTTGGCTTTATCGAGTTTGGCTGCATGACGGAGCCTGAAAAATTCCTCGAAATCCTTGACGCTGACCGCAGAAAGCAGCTCACTGATACGCTGATCGCTAAGCGGGCTGGCGTTCTTAAGATAGACCTCCTTCCACCATTCGCCATAAGCGGCCATACTGCCGCCCTGGTCCAATTTGTAAATAGCGAGATGAAGCAGTTCGCGTGCCTGTGCGTGACCGAAGATATCCGCCAATGAACGAAACAGCCCAGCTTCTTCGGCAAGCGTCTCAATAGCCCAAGCGGCCCCAACGTTAAGCACATCGTCTTTAAGGGCTTCTTCAATATCTCGATCCGGTCCCGGCCGCTCTGGGAAATCACGGCGATAGGTCTCTTCATCGACCAAACGCTTGTCGGCGCCATAAAAAAGCGAGAAGCCTGCGTACTGAGGAAATTGCTCAAGGAATGCTTTGCTGGGCACGACACGGCCGTCATCGTGCAGTCTGCCAACATGACGGCGATTGAAACTGTGGGAACGCTTGCGCACCGGGTCCCATTTGGTTTGGTAGGCCTTGATGTAGGTATAGCCCTTGGCGTTGGTTTCGGCAGTGAAGTACCAATTTTGACTATCGGACATGAAGCCCCCTAATGCTCTATATTTATATGGTATGGATCATTTTATCATGAATTTAAAAGCCTGGCTTCCAAAGATATTGAAAACCAGGCTTTAAGAACCGAAGAATAGCCAAAATTGATGCTGATCAATATAAATATGGATCAGCTATCCGGGAGTTCAGGCGTAAAGGGCAATGCTTCTGGGGAGCTTGCGAGCGAATGCGCATGCTTAGCCGTCAGCATCTTTTGATGGCGGAAATAGAGCCAGGTGAGTGCTACGGTCGTCACGGCCCAGCTGATGGGATAAACGATCATGAGCGTATCAAACGTCGGATCTGCGGCGAAAACCGTATAGACCCAGACGATGCGGATCGAGCAGATGCAAAAGAGCGTCACCATCGCAGGCGGCATGGAATAGCCGTAGCCGCGCATTGCATCCGAAACGGTTTCCATCACCACGCTGATGGGTTCGGCCAGCACGACGAGGAGAATGCGTGTAATGGCAATTTCCATCACGGCTTCACTGTGCGTAAAGAGGCCGAGGATGCTTCGTTCGAAAATGAGCACAACCGCGATCATCATCACGGAAGCACAGAAATTGAGCCCCATTGACACCCAGGTAGCCCGTCTGCATCGCGCCAGATTACCCGCGCCGTAGTTCTGACTCACGAAGGTGGTTGCCGCCAGACCGAACGCATTGATAAAGCAGTACACATTGATCTCAATCGTGAATGCGGCTACTGAGCCCGCCATCACGTCCGCTCCCAGGCTGTTGATAGCCGCCTGAATGATGAGGTTGGAGAACGAAAAGACCGCCCCCTGAACGCCTGCGGGCCAACCGATGCGGATGATCGAACGCAGCGACACGGCGTCTGGCTTCAGAAGCCGGCGAAGTTCAAGTTTGAGCGGTCCCGTCATGCGGCATTCGCGCCAGAAAAGAATCCCCGCGGCAAGTGCATTGGCGAGAACGGTGGCAAAGGCCACGCCCCCAGTGCCCATGTCGCAGACCAACACAAAAAAGAGATTGCCGGCGATATTGAAAATCGTGGCAAAGCAGAGCGCCCAAAGCGGCGTTTGCGTATCCCCTTGACTGCGATAAACAGCGGCCAAAAAGTTGTAGACCGCAATGAAGGGCATGCCCAGCAGGTAGACCCGCAGGTAAAGTTCAGAATCGGCCTGCACCGACTCGGGCACTTCAAGGCAGGCGATGATCCAGTCCGCCCCGATTTCGCCCGCGATTGCCATGACCACGCCGAAGACAACCGCCACATAAAAAGCCGTGTGAACGCCCCTGCTCGCCCGCTCTTCATCGCGCATGCCTAAGGCTTGAGCGACCACCACATTTGCGCCGAGCGCGAGTCCCATACAGAGACTCACGATTAATCCGATGATCGGGACGTTGTTGCCTACGGCCGCCATGGCCTCGTCTGATACAAAGTGCCCGAGTACGGCGACGTCGGCGGCGTTGTAGAGCTGCTGGAGCACGCCGGTAAAGGCGAGCGGCAGCGCAAAGAGGATCATCTTGTCCCAGATGGATCCGCTGAGCATGTCTAATTTGCGAGTTCTGCTCATAAGCGAAAGATAAGAGCGCAAAAGAAAGCAAGCGCCCTGCTGACGGCGGATTCAGCAGGGCGGCTGCGAAAGGACTTATTTTAAAGGGAGCTCGGTATCTTTCGGTATCCGCAAAAGATCTCAGCTCCCCCTATTCCAGTGCTCTGTCGGACGATTGAGTTGGACCTGAAGTTCTTCCGGATCTTGCCCGAAATTCGTGAAGGCCCTTGTGCATTCATTAAAAATCGTAATGACGCGATTGAGGGGTGCAGTATCGGCGGATCCAAAAGGATTGTCCGATGCAGTCCTTCGAGGCAGCCGAGCTTCGCGGGAAAGTTCGCACGAAGCTCGGATTCCTTCAAGTTTCACGCGTAGCGAATGAGCGAGAGCAGAAGGACAGCGGCGAACCCCGAAAGGAGCGGCACGCAGGTGCGCTTTACCACCATGAGCGGGTTCACCTTCACCACGGCAGCAACGATGATCACCACGGCAGCCACGGGCGAAGCCGCGCGGATGACGTTGGAGGTGAGCTGCATGGGGAGTGCAACCATAATCGGATCGATGCCCGCTTTGTCGGCGATTTGCGGAATGAGTTCAATGAAGGAATAGAAAACCGCGTTGCCCGAGCCGCTCACGAATGTGATGAGTGCGGTGATGCCGGAAAAAACGAGCATCAGACCGGCGCCGGCATTTTCTACGCCCGTGACCAGACCCGAGATGGCATCGATGAGTCCCATGGCCTTCAAGCCGGCCACCATCGTCGAGGCTGCGACGATAAGCACCACCACTTTCGAAAAGCCGTCGCCCATGCCGTTGAAAAAGGTTGACACGTCCTTCATGGCGGCTTTGACGTCGCGGCGGCGGATGGTTTCCGCAATGAAGGCGAGCGCAAAAGAAAAGAGCGTGATTTCAACGAGCCCGACCTTCGCGTGCTTAAAGAAGGCCCAGAAGAAGATCGTGAGTGCGAGCGGCAGCACGGGGAAAACGGCGTACCACGCGGGCGCGTCGGCATTGACTTGGCGAAGTTCCGACTCATCCACTGCGGCGCAGACTCCGCCTTCGGCACGGTCGAGGTGCTTCTGCCAGAAATAATGCACGATGCCCATCACGATGATCGCCGGAATGGAGATCACAGCGTGATGGTAAAAGACATAGTCGACCACATGATCAAAGCCGAGCACACGGGCTGCGACCACATTGTCTCCGCCTAAAGGCGTCGGCACGATGGTGGCCGTTGTGGCAATGACGCCGGCAGCGGTGAGCGGCGTCATCTTGGCGGCTTTAAGCACCGGATAGAGCGTTGCCATCAGAATCACGGCAAGCGACGCAGCGCTCGGGATGATGATGGAGAGGAGCGTCCCCAGCCAGAACACCAAGGGCACCAGGATGTAGGGAGACTTCACGGCTGCGAGCGGGCGGCTCAGGAGTTCGATCACCTTGTCATTGGCGCCGATTTTGGACATATAGGCAGCAAAGCCGAAAAGCGTCAGGATGATGAGACCCGCGTTGGCGTACTGCTTGATGAAAAGATCCTTGACGGCCTTGAAAGGATCCGCCCAGGCTAGTCCGGAGGCATCTTTGCCCGCCAAAACGTCACTCCCCATGATGAGCGCGGCGTACATCAAGAGGAAGCCGGCCGCAAAGAGCACGACTTTGGCATCGTAGTTTTTGGCAATCGCCCAGCCGGCGAGCACGAGGATGAGAATGGCGAAAATAGTGGCGAACATGACGGCGTTCGGGCAGTACGTTGGAGGAATCGTGCTGGGTGGGTCAAGAGCGCTCCGCGCACGACGAAAAAAGGAAAGCGGCGATTCTCTCGCAAATTGACTTGAGTCTCAAGTGCGGAGAAATCATGAAGCGCGTAATCGTTTACCCGAGGCCTTGACCAAACGGAAACGTTCGTCTATAGATTGTGCCTCCCAACACTTAAAAGAATGACCCGTATGCGCAGCACCAACCCCGGCTTTGTCCCAGACTCCCCCTTCACCCGCGAACTCACCGCCAAGCAGCTCGCCTTTTTTTCCGCTTTTCCAAAGGCTGAACTTCACTGTCATCTTCTCGGCACGACGAGCCGGGAAACCTTCATTGACCTTGTCCGCGATTCCGACGCTCCGATTTCCATGGCTGAAATCGAAGGCTTTTACACCCGCGGCGAAAAGCCCGTGGGGGTGCTGCGCATCTTCCGCGCACTGGAATCGTCGATCCTGAAGAAACCCGAATATTTAAAGCGCATTACGCTCGAGCACCTCGAACGCACGGCTGCTCAGGGCGTGCGATACATTGAACTCTTCTGGAACTGGACCGGCCTCAAGCACTTCATGACCTATGCCGAAGGTCAGGACGCTATTGTGGCCGGCCTGATCGAAGGCGAAGAAAAATACGGCATTGTCGGCCGCCTCGTGCCGTCGATTGACCGCGAAGCGCTCCCGGAAGATGCTGTTGAACTGGTGCGTGAAATGACCGCTCACCGCTCGCCTTGGGTTATCGGTCTGGGGATCGACTACCGCGAAACGCTCCACGAACCCGAAAATTTCTGGAAAGCCTATCGACTGGCGCGCGATGCCGGCTTTAAATTGACCGCGCATGCGGGCGAATTCGGCGAACACTGGCGCAATGTGGAAACCGCCATGGATCTCCTCGAGTGTGAGCGAATCGACCACGGCTACACGATCACAGACAATCCGGAGCTCGCAGAGCGCGCTGCGGATCAGGGCATCCCTTTTGCCGTGGTGCCGACCAATTCCTACTATCTGCGCACTTTCACGGATGAAGAATGGGCGGTAAAGCACCCGATCCGCCGCATGGTCGAACTCGGTCTCAAGGTCTTTCCCAACAGCGATGACCCGACGATGCACCATATCTCCATTTCCGAGAGCTGGCTTTTGATGATGAATTGGCTGGGATTTTCGCTTGCTGATCTGCGCGGATTCTTAGTGAACAGCATTGATGCGGCATGGGTTGACGATGAGACGAAGACCGTCTGGCGCCAATTGTGGCTCCCTGAATTTGACCGTTTGGCCCGCGAAGCGTTTGGTGCGGAGTGCCTCCCGTCAGATTGAAACGAGTGTGCTCCCGAGGAGCGTTTGGCTTGAATGATCAAGCTTGAAACACGGCGGGCAAACTGACTTTTCAATCCGCCTTCGAGCTGCTGCGGAAGTCAACGGACTCGCAGCAGCTTTTTTCTGCCCGGCCGTCTTCATCGGCTTTTGAACGTCTGCCGCGAGCGCGGATGAAGAGCGCGCCGTCGCGGCCTTTCTAAGGGGCAAATCGCCTGCGTCGCTCATCTTTGACAGCGCTCCCCGTCAGTCAGTGTTCCGCTTCAGCCGCTGCGGCTTCAGCCTGAGCCGCCGGGCTTTCGTCAATACGTCCTTGGTGGAGCGGAATGATCCGCTGGTTGGAGCTCCCGCGCCAGGCGCCCTGCTTCTCGAGGTGAAGCTTTTGCACATAAGCGCCGTCAACGAGCCGATCAATGAAGGGCAAAAGCCTGCTCTTTTCCACGTGCTTAAAGGTCCGTCCGGTCCACGCCCAGACGGTTTTCTCTGGGAACCGTTCCTTAATGCGCTCGAGGAGCCCGGCCAAAACCGCTTCGTGCTCGGGCTCAAACGGGTCGCCGCCCAAGAGCGAAAAACCGGCAATCCATTTTGAATCCAGCGCCTTCATGATCTGCGCTTCTGTTTCCGCCGTGAACGGGCGACCAGCCGTAAAAGACCAGCTTTCCTGATTGAAACACCCCTTGCAGTGAAGCGTGCAGCCGGAAACAAAGAGCGAAACGCGCACGCCGGGGCCATTGGCGGTGTCGTAGGCGGATAGACCGATGTAGTTCATGACGAAAGAAATAAATAAATCGGGGGAGCTCAGCCGGAACTCCCCCGAGGAACCTTAAAGACCGCTGCTGCGGTCTTTAAAGGTTTTACATGCTCTTGCGGTTGTGGATCTCAGCCATTTTCCCTTCATTCATGCGGGAAACGCCGTTCACGTTGCTGTAGCCGAGGTAGCCGCAGACGCGCGAGATCACGGAGAGGTTTGAGCTCCCGCACTTGGGGCAGCGCATGAGCACATTGGTGCTGTGTGTGCCGCAGTCGCCGCAGTAAGCGCTGTCAAAATTCACGCCTTGGTAGAAGCCGAGCTCCATGCCGCGCTGGATGACGGCCTTCACCGCATCCGTGTTCTCGGGATTGTCGAGACGCACGTACTGAATGTGGCCGCCTTCGCACAGGTGAAAGTCTTTGAATTCGTGGTCCTGCTTCTCAAAGGGCGTAATTTCTTCGGTCACGTTCACATGGAAGGAGTTCGTGAAGTATTCAGGACTGTAGTGCGGCGTATGGCGGAAGACATTGTCAATGCCCTGCTTGGCGCAGAAGGCGTCGTACTGCTTAGCCTGCGTCGCGCAGAGACTTTCGGCGGGCGTGCCGTAGATCGCATAGAGCCACCCGTCTTCCTTCTTGAAGACGTTGATGCGCGCCTGCAGATGACGGAGCACTTCTTCGGAGAAAGCGCCGCCCTCTTCAAGCAGACGCTTGCCCGTCCAGAGGAAGGTGGCCTCATCGAGCGCCGTGATGCCAAAGGACGCCGTCATGTAGCGGACCAGATCGCCCACTTCATCGTCGGGATCCTTCGTGCCCTCATAGAAGCCCCCCTGCGTGAAGGCGAGCGGGTTCGAAGAGCACTTCTGGCGGCGGATGATGTCGTAGCGCTTCTTGAAGAATTCGCGGATTACTTCCAGACGCTCGTCGAGTTCCGTCCAGAAAGCGGTGCGCCAATTGTCAGGATGCTCGAGCTGCACCAGACGGATGATGAGCGGAATATTGAGGCTCACAGCGCCGATGTTGCAGCGGCCGATTGCCACATAGCGGCCCTTTTCGTCATGCCAGGGCGAGAGATACGCGCGGCAGCCCATCGGGCTCGTAATGACGCCGTGTTCGCGGAAGAGCTTCGAAACCGTGCCGTAGTCCGATGAGAGCGACAGGTAATCCGGATACATGCATTCGGTCGAGGTCTTCACGGCCTCATCGAAGAGTTCAGACGAATACTGGTCGGCTGCAATCTGCGGCGCATCGTACAGATAGACGAGCTTCGGGAAGACCACGGGCTTATGGTGCGGGCCGTGGCCGTTGCGGCGAACCTGCAGCATGACTGTGTTGATCTTCGAGAGCCACTTGCGCTCAAAGGGCGCGTAGTCCTTTAAGTTCCACTGACCAAAGGAAATCGTCGTAAAAGCGAAGTCACCGCGCGAGCACGGGACGGTATTGAGCTTAAGCTCAAGCGACTGGAAGCCCTGCTCAAGTTCGCGGGTGACATCCTTGTCGCTTTGTTCTGCGGCCCGTTCTTCCGAAAGGCCGAGCTCAATGTATTTGTCGTGCGCCGTCTTCCAGCTCTTCAAAACGTAAGGCAGCAGGGCCTTGTCCAATTCCGCGAGCGTAAAGCCGCCGAACTGCTGAGCCGTCGCGACGAGCGTGATGTCGCCCACCACCTGCAGTGCCGACAGAACGGTTTTGGGTTCGGTGTAGCGCACATTGCTCATCTCGAAGCCGCCGCGCAGGATAGAACCGATGTCAAAGAGGCAGCAGTTGATGCATCCGAGGATCATGTCGCGCATATCGTGGATGTAGATGTCGCCGCGGTCGGTGAATTCTTTTTCGCGCCCAGAGAGATAGAACTGGCGATAGAGGCTCTTCGTGAGGAACCCCTTGATGAGCGAACCCTTCGTCGAAACGAGGGACGAATCAAAGTTGGCATTCTCACGGTCGCCGAGACGCAGAACATCATCAGCATCCTGACGCAGCTGCTCGAAGGTCTTCGCGTAGTTGTTCTTGTAGTAGCGGTATTCGGCATAAGACGTCGCAACATCCTTGAAGCCAAAGGTTGCGAGCGTACCGATCACGAGCTCGTGAAGTTCGGCCACGGGCACCTTCTTGCGCGACTGCAGACGTTCAGAAATCGAGTTCGCCATGGCGAACATGGTTTCGTCAGGGATCTGCTTGTCGCAGCGGAAGGCTGCCTTCATGATGGCCTCGACGATCTTCTGCGGCTTGAAGTCTTCAAGCGTATTGTCTTTCTTGAGTACCTTGAACATCGCGGATTCCATTCTTTTTATCTCGAGCGCTCGGCCGTCTGATGCGGTCTCTCGAGCGAATTGATCTTTGAGAGAAAAAATGCCGCGACGCGCTGTTTCGACAGCTGTGCCGACCACCGCTTCTGCCCGCAGCAATCTTTCCCAGAAGTTGGACGGGAAGTGTACAGGTAAAAAGACGCTCAGCTGACTCTTCAATCGATAGCGTTTTTCTATTGAATTGAGAGATGAAATTCGAACTGCTTGAGTCTGCTGAAAGATTGCTGCAAAATACCTCTATATAGGTAGTGCTTCAGGAGTAACGCGCATCCCGTGGAAGTATCATTTCTTAAGAAACACTATATGTAGTGCTGTCACATGGCCATCTCCTACATACTGTCATTGGTACTTTTACCAGATCCGCGGAGTGCGTCCGTCTGCCGAACGTTGATTAGCGGCGGATTTCTGTTGGGATGCGGCTGTCTGCGTCGTCTGCGGCTGCCTAATAAATAGGCACTTGCCGAAAACCAACATCGGTAATGCAAACCCGGCGCCCCCTATTCGTCATGCATAAAAGTGCCGTCTCAAACGCCGGCATTTTTGGAGTGATTTCGTGATCGGCTGCCTAAAAGACGAGCGCTATTCTCGTGAACACCACCCCTATACCGCATTCAAGTTATTGTTTTCTAAGTAAATTAGTTTACTGACGGGTTGACTGAACAAAGTGATCCTGAAGTTTTGGACATATTGTGTGAATGAGAACTATTTTCATCATTTTGGATGCAGCCGAGCTCAACAAGTTCCTGCAACGTATTTTATGTCCAAGCACAAATCACTATCACCGGCGATGACGCAGCAGCTGCAGCTTCCTCTTGCTGCTGCCCTGCTTTCCGCATTGTCGGGCAGTCTCTGGGCGGAATCGGCCGCATATCTGGAATTGGATCCGGTTGTAGTCACCGCAACGCGTACCGCACAGCCGCTTTCGCAAGCGGCCTCTTCCATTTCGGTCGTTAAGGCCAAGGATATTGAGGAAACCGTGCCTCAGACCTTTACGGATACACTCCTTGACATTCCGAACGTCGATGTGGAATCGTCTTCCAGCGTTATGTTCAGCCGCATCCGTATTCGCGGTTCCGAGCCCAATCAGATCACCTATCTGGTGGACGGCCTTCGGCAGGACGACACCACAGCCGCCGGCAATCAATTTATCGGCATCTTTATTGATCCGGAACTGCTTAAGCAGGTGGAAGTAAAGCGCGGCGGCGGGAGTTCCCTCTACGGCAACGGCGGCATCGGGGGAACACTTTCTGTGACGACTAAGTCGGCTGCAGATTTTCTGGCCGGTACGGACAAAAACTACGGCGTGAAGGTAAAGACCGGCTACGCCTCTGACACCAAGGAATGGCAGAAAAGCGCATATGTCTTCGGCCGTCATGATATTTGGGACGTTCTCGTGGGCGTCAATCGCCGGGATTCGGGCAATGTGAAGAACTCGAGCGGCCGGCGAATCGACAATAATTCGGATGCCGAATACACCTCCGTCATCGCCAAAGTTTCCGCGCTGCCGACGGATGAAATGGCCTTCTCACTCGCCTACAACTTTGATGAAGCCCAAGACGAATGGGGGCGTCAAGACCGCTGGTTTTATAAAAACAAACAGAACCGCATTACCGGCAAATGGGATTTCAACAGCGGACCGCTGCTCAATCTGAGCGCTGCCGTGCAGTATGTCGATTCAACCTTCAGCTTTGACAGCGGCATTAAGAAGGCGAAGAACAATTTTGATTCAATCGGCGGCAATCTGCAGAACACGTTCGAATTTTCGGCTGCCGGACAGCATGCGCTCACCGTGGGCGGCGACATCTATAAAAAATCTCAAAGCGGTGTTGAAGCGGACAATACCGGACATTGGGTCAATGCGCCCAGTCGGCCGGATTCAGATGCTGTCGATGCGGGGCTGTTTATCCAGGATCAGTACGCGATTACCGATTACCTTGCGCTCACGCCCGTGCTTCGCTGGAACTACTATAAGCGCGAATCCAATACCGGATTCGCCTCTGTTTCGGATTCAAAGTTCACGCCGGGTCTGACGCTTACAGTGAAGCCGGCAAAGCCGGTGAGCCTTTGGGCTTCAGTCAATACCGGCTACCGCCCGCCAATCCTCGATGAACTCTATTTTTCGATGGTTTGGCCCGGAACACATACCGTTGTCGTGCCTAATCCGGATTTAAAGCCCGAGAAGTCGCTCAACTATGAGGCGGGTTCCAGCTTCAAGGCTGACGGCGTCTTCGGCAGCGATGACCATCTTTTCGCCAAAGCGGTCTTTTTCTATGACGACGTCAAGGATTTCATAGCGCCCAAGGCTTGGCTTGAGCCTACAACACCGCCCACTCTCTATTACTCGTCGCAAAACGTCGGCCATGTTGTCCGCAAAGGCATTGAGCTCTCGGGCACCTATGCGGCAGGTCAGTTTTCAACCTCTGTGAGCTACGGTCTTCTCCATGCTGTCGACAAAGAGACCAACGAGCGCATGAACGGCATTACGCCGCAGTCCGCCAATCTGAAGCTGGCTTATGCGTTCCCCGCTCAGGCGATCAATGTTTGGTATCGAGCTCACTGGAGCAAAGGCGGCGAAAGCAGTGTGGAGGACCGTGCGACCGGAAAAAAACTGCATTTCTCAAGCTTCCTCACACATTCGCTCGGTGCGGAATGGTCCCCAAAGGTCGCCGATCTGGCTAACCTGCAGGCCGGCATCGCCGCGGTAAACCTTTTTGACAAGGAATACCGGATGCTGAACGGCTCCTACGGCAGCGGCCGCGGGGTCCGTCTGTGGCTCTCGGCGCAGTTCTAAGCACTTTCCATTGTGCGATCGACTCCTCGGATGAGCAAAGCCATGCTCCGCTTCCTCCGATGCCTCCGATGAGCCGATCGCCCTTTAACGGTTCCTGCCGCATGCCGCACATCGGCGTGGACTTTGCGGCAGAGCTGTTCGGCATTAACCTCTATTAATTCGCTGACATGCGGACACCCATAGCGCCCAATGGCCTGCGCCGCCTGATCGCTGCCCGTCTTTTCAGCCGTACTCAATGGCGAATCTGGGCGCTGGCTGCTCTTGTGCTTGCCGCCTATGCAGTCAACATTAAGCTGGCTGTTCTCTACAACGATTGGAACGGCCGGTTCTTCAATGCGCTCCAGGCGGTGAACAAAGCAGCGATCTTTGGCGAACTCTTTTATTTCATCGGTCTGGCTGCGGCCATCATCATCCTTTTAGTCTGGGCGGGCTACATCAAAGATCGGCTGATGCTTGCGCTGCGCCGCGACCTGACCGAAGTTTTCTTCAAACGCTGGCTTTCACCGCAAAGCGCGCATTTCCTGCTTCGCGAGAGCGGTAAAGAACCTGATAACCCCGACCAACGCATCGCTGAAGACGTCCGTCTTGTCGTCAGCTTATCCGTCAGCCTTGCCGTCAGTCTCTACGATTCGCTGCTGACGGTCGGAAGCTTTTCCGTCATCCTCTGGCAGCTCTCGGGCTCGGCCGAAGTGTGGGCTTCACGATCCCGGGCTACATGTTTTGGGTCTGCGTTCTCTATACGATTGTCGCTTCCGGACTGACGCATCTCATCGGCCGAAAGCTCAAACCGCTCAACATCAATGCTCAGCATATGGAAGCCAACCTGCGCGCTGCGCTTATGGAGAAGCGCCGTCATGCCGATGCCATCGCCGGCGCACATGCAGAGTCTGTCGAAGAGGCCAGTCTTTCCGAGCGCTTCCATCAGCTTTTGCGTGTCTTGATTGCTTTGGTCAAGCGCAAAAGAGATCTCAATCTCTTTACCGTCGGCGTCGGCCAATTCACGCATCTCGCTCCGATCTTTTTTGCGCTGCCGAGTTTTTTGGCCGGAGTAATCCAGCTCGGCGGCTTAATGCAGATACGCGGAGCCTTTAATGATGTTGCAAGGTCACTCTCATGGATCATCATGTCCTACGAAGAGCTGGCAGCACTCGCCGCTGCTTATGAGCGTCTGGAGCGTTTGGAGTCCGGACTGACGCAGGCAGATCAAACACGCCGGCAAATTCAAGCGCTCAACAGCGCAGACAGCAAGCGTTCTGATGGCCTTTCTGCGGATATCCTCCTCAAAATTCCGCGTGGGCGGGCTGCCGCCCTGAATGCTGAGATTCCTGTTTCCTTCAGCCTGAAGCCGGGGTCCCTCGCCATTATTACCGGCCCCTCTGGCACCGGCAAAACCACGCTGCTGCGCGTGCTTGCGGGCTTTTCAGAGAGCTTCACGGGCTGTATCCGCTGCGGCGGCAGCGTGCTTTGGATGCCTCAAACCCCCTATCTCCCCAAAGGCGAACTGTTTGATGCGCTGGCCTATCCTAAAGCCCCCGATGAACTCACCGACGAAAGGGCCGCAGCGCTCCTTTCCAAAGCCCGCCTCACGCATCTGACGGAAAAGCTCCGCGAAAGCGCGGACTGGTCGACCGTACTCTCGGGCGGTGAGGTTCAGCGGCTTTCGCTGCTGCGCGCGCTGATTGCGAAGCCCGATGTTCTGCTCCTCGATGAGATGACCTGCGGGCTGGATCCGGTCAATGCACGTGAAATGATTGAACTGCTTGGCAAAGAGCTTCCTCATGCCGTCATCGTGCTCGTCACGCATCAGGCATTTCTGTATCCGCTGGCTGATCAAATCATTCAGCTCAAAGGAGAAGAATGTTATGGGGAATCCATTCATCCCATTGCCCCGAATTGAAAATGCTCTCATCATCGGCGATAGAGCGGCGGAGTGCCTGCAATTGAACTTTTGCATTCGGCGGAGAAGCATTAGGAATGCGCTGCCTGCTTTCTTAATAAGCCCGCGTAAGTGCTGATGCGGTCTTATAAGGCGGATGCATGCGGGAATATGTCTCGTATTGGAGCGCAATGATTCAAGCGGCTTCAATCCGGATACGGCAAAAGAACGACTTGAGGTCGAAGGCATGACCGTTAAGCGCTTTGATGTGCGAGGCTCTGCTCAAACAGTATTATTCCGGGCAGGCTCATTCTTTGGCGATGAAAAACAGGCTGAACGAGTCATTCGAGAACGATCGGGTCGTCTCGCGGCGTTTGAGAAGACCAAAGCCAATATTAGAGAGGGACAGCTGGCAGTCATGCGGTCGGCCATTCGAAGTTCTATTCGGCATGAGCATTATGTCTTTATTGTGTCTAAACGCTGTTCTCTCTCAAAGCTTTTGAACGATTCCTCCGGTTTAATGAACAATACTTCTATGAGCGGCAGTGAAAAGATGCCGGGCGGTAACGACCTGTGCATTGCAGCGGCTCTCTGCCATTGCCCTCTCTTCGAAAACCGCGCCGCGAATTGCTCGAGTCATGTGCTGACATGCTGCTGCGACGCAGCGCCCATTGCATAATGACATCGATGCACGATCAGGATTGACAGCATCCGGTAAGCCGCTCCGCTTTGAACGACCTGTCGATGATTTGCGTTTTTTTCGACAGATTGCCGGTCATCTGTCGATGGCATCGACAGATGACCGCAAATATGTTCATGGATGCTCCAATTTTCGACATATAACAGGCCGCCTGTCGAAGGTCTGATACTTTTTAAACATCAAACTGCCATGTGGAAAACTGCCAGCCCCTATAACAATCTTCCCGGACTTCCGCCTCCATTTAGGGAGACGGCAAAGATCTTCCGCCAGACAACTCAGCATGTTTACAGTCGACGACATCCGGAAATTCACTCTGCTTTGAATGACCTGTCGATGATTTGCGTTTTTTTCGATAGGTTGCGGTCATCTGTCGATGCTATCGACAGATGACCGCAAATATATCCATGGATGCTCCAATATTCGACATATAACAGGTATTATGTCGAATATTTGATATCTTTTAAACATCAAAGTACCATGTGGATACCTGCCAGTCCTTACAATAATCTTCCGGAGCTTCCGCCTCATTTTACGGAGACGATAAAAATCTTCCGCCAGACGATCCAATCCCGCGTGGCACTCGAGCGCCTTCATCAGGCGGTTAACCTTCTTCCAAACAACGAAATCCTTATCCAAACTATTCCAATCCTTGAGGCTCAAGCTTCGAGCGAAATTGAAAATATCGTTACGACGACGGACAACCTGTTCAAGTTTCTTGATGCAGACACGCAGGCTGATGCAGCTACCAAAGAAGCGTTGCGGTATCGTCAGGCTCTTTGGAAAGGGATGGACAGTCTGAAGCGTTGTCCGCTTTCTTTGCGGACGATGATTGCCGTCTGCAGTACGCTTCGCGACACGGATGTGTCCGTGAGAAAACTTGACGGAACCTGCATTGCATCTACGTCTTCCGGTCAGGTGATTTATACGCCGCCTGCAGGAGAAGCGCTTATTTTGGAAAAATTGCACAACCTTGCCGAATTCCTGCACTCACCAAGCGAAATGGACCCGCTGATCAAAATGGCGATTGCGCACTATCAGTTCGAAGCCATTCATCCTTTTTCGGACGGAAACGGCCGTACGGGGCGGGTTCTGAATATTCTCTATTTAGTAGAGAGCGGGCTTCTCAGCCAGCCTGTTCTGTACTTGTCAAGATATATCATCCGGAATAAACCCAAATACTATGCCGCTCTTCTCAACGTCACAAAAGAAGGGGCTTGGGAGGACTGGATCCTTTTCATGCTTCAGGCTGTTGAAGAGACCGCTCTTTGGACTTGCCAAAAAGTTGAAGCTATTGTCAAGTTAGAACGCGAGACAACCCGTTTTATACAAGCAAGTCCTTTGCTCAAAGGCGTTTATTCGCATGAGTTAGTGCAAACCATCTTTATGCGTCCCTACTGTCGGATTGCAACATTGATAGATGCCGGTATTGCAAAACGGCAGACGGCAATGAAATACCTCAATTTACTCACTCAAGCCGGCATTCTGCACTCCGCTGCGGCAGGCCGAGAAAAACTTTTCATTAACAGCCGATTGATGGCGCTCTTAAAGAGTGACCTGCACGAATACCCGCCTTTGGAGGCGGTGTGAGGATTGCTGCGTTTTAATGCACTCATTACTAATGAGCGGCTTTCACTGCAGGGAACGCTTTAAATGACGCATTTCATTTCGCCGATCGACTTCGCGTCAGGCGATGCTTTCGGCTCCACTGGAATTCGAAATACTCCGTAGCCTTCGCCGCCCGCTTTGCGGTTTGCCGTCATAAAGATATCCATGAAGCAGTCGCCCGTGATACGGAGATTGAGCGATTGAAGCACTTCAAAGAGCGGATGAGTGCCGTTAGCAAGGCGTTCGAGAACCTTGAGCCGGCCAAGACCGCCGAAGTGATAGACGAACACCTTCTCGGGCGGTATGAATTGAACAGCACCGTTGATCGGTATGCCGCAGCGCTCTGCTTTTGACGCCTCAACGGAAAGCCCCCATTGATATGAAAAACCGTTGCCAGCCTGATCGGGCGCATTGAACTTAAGCGAAGACTTTACAACCGAGAGCCAGTCGAGCCACTGCGGCAGAATTTCATAGATCCGCTCATCCTCGAGAAACTGGGATCCGTTGGCGTGCGGCAGATAATAACGGCCTTCAGCTGAAGTGACCTCCCAATCCTCGGGCTGGCTCTGCCGGATATCGAACCATTCCTCAAGGCGCTCGATTTCTGCCGCAATCGCCTGCGTGTGTTTGATGCGCTTTTCGAGTGCTTCCCTCGCCTCATGAAGGGATTGGCGCACTTCCTCACCCGACAAATCGCGAAGCATGCCGCCCATTTCACGGACGGTATAGCCGCAGTTGCGCAGCCGCATGCATTCCAAAATGAGACTCGACTGTTCAAAACCAAAGTGACGGTAGCCGTTGTCGTGGTGATCCGCACTGAGGAGACCGCATTTTTCATAATGCTTCAAAAAGTCGCGCCCTACCCCCATGTAGTGGGCGTAGTCCCCAATGCGATACCGTCTGACTGAAATAGGCTTTGATTTCTTTGGGATTTCAGACATGTTGCATAGTCTCCATCGGGAAAGCTGAACATTTAGCGGCCAAAAGCGCTCCGGCGTGCGAAGTCTACAGATAGAGCGCCCTATTGAGCAGCATATCGCCGCATGTTCGTCAATATTTTAAGTAAATTCAAGAGATTCCTTGTTGTCCGCCGTCCGTCTTTGGACTGACGTGCGCCGTTATCAGCGTTCGACTGTTTCGAACGGTTCGACGATACCGTTCAGTAATTTACCGCTTGACCTGTGTACAACCCACAGTCCCATCATGCGTGCATCCAACCGCTTTGGGCCGTAGAAGACCCGACGCGGTCCTGCGCCGAGCGCGCATTCCCTGCGAACACCTCCGATGGCCTTTCGAGGTCACGAATATTTGAAGCATCAAGGAAGATACATGTCGAATCTCTCTCGTCGTTCGTTCCTGAGAACGGGTCTTGCCGGCGGCGCGACGCTCGCCGTCTCGACCGTCTCCACGGCCGCCTTGGCCGCCAAACCCGCCAAGGGGCTTTATATCCCGGGCACTTATTCGGCCAAGGCAGCCGGCATCGGCGACATTGTCGTTACGATGACCTTTGACGAAAACCGCATCACGGATGTCGTTCTCAATGTTGCCCACGAGACCCCGTCCATCGGTCAGGCGGCTGCCGAACGACTCAAGACTTCGCTCATGGCGGCCCAATCCGCTCAGATTGATGTCGTTTCGGGCGCTTCCATCACGTCGAATGCCGTCATGAAGGCCGCCGGCAAGTGCATTGCGCAGGCCAAGGGTGAAATTCCCGTTGAAGTCGTCTCGAGTGGCGCCGATGCCGATGCGGATTCGGGCGATTGGCTCGGCAAGGCGCCTGAGATTGCTGAAAAGAGCATCACCGCAACCTATACCACCGATGTGCTCGTGGTCGGCTGCGGCACGGGCGGTCTCTTTGCCGTCTGTGCGGCTGCCGAAGAAGGCGCCAAGGTGATCGGCATCGATCGTTTCTCGACGGGCACCGGTGTGCGCGGCGATGTGGGCGGTCTCGACTCCCGCTATCAAAAGGCCTGGGGCACGAAGATCGATAAGTTTGATTTCGTGACGATGATGACCCAGTACGCGGCCGGTCACATTAATCAGGACCTCGTCAAGGTCTTCTGCGAGCAGTCGGGCGCCGTCGTTGACTGGTACGGCGACCGTCTCGCCGAGCGCGGCGTCGAGCTCTGGCACGAATCGGGCGACAAGGACGACCATACCCGCTACGAACACTTTGCCATCGGCCACTCTCCTCGCTGGGCCGGCAAGACGACCGAAGACGGCAAGAAGCTGAACGGCAACATCGTGCTGGTTGATTACGCCAAGAAACTCGGCGCCCGCTTTGACTACAACACCCGCATGGTGAAGCTTGAAAAGCAGGCGGGCCGCGTGACGGGCTGCATCGCCGAAACGGGCGACGGCAAGTTTGTGCGCTACATCGCCAAAAAGGGCGTGGTCGTCGCCACCGGCGGTTATGCGCAGAACTACCAGATGCTTGAGGCCCTTCAGCCCTGGAATCTGCGCGTCATCGGCCGCAACGGCGGTCTGCCGGGCGCACGCGGCGACGGCATTCGTGCCTGCCTTTGGGCGGGTGCGGCGATGGATGAAACCCATTCGACGATGCTCTTTGACCGCTGCGCGCTGCGTATTGATCAGCCGACCGGCGCCGAAACCGCCAAGAAGGGCGATTCGGGGTTCTTCTGGATCGGCTCTCAGCCCTGGCTCAAGGTCAACGCTGACGGCAAGCGCTTCTTCAACGAATCGGGCACCTACGAAAACATTCTTCACGCTGACGAATATCAGAAGGGGCACTGCCACTACACGCTCTTTGACGCCAACTGGCCCGAACAGACCAAGCAGTTCAAGATGCACGGGTGCTCGCGCGTGCACCCCTTTGAAAACGGCGCTGATCCCAACATTCTCTGGAGCGTCTTCGCAGAAAAGATGCTCCCGGGTCTGATTGAAAAAGGCTTTGTAGTGAAGGCCGACACGATTGAAGAGCTCGCCCGCAAGCTCGGGCTCCCTGAAAAGACGCTCAAAGCCACGGTCGAGCGCTACAACACGCTCGCTCAAAACGGCAAGGACGAAGACTACGGCAAAGAACCGCACCGTCTGGCTGCGCTTACGAAGGCACCCTTCTACGGCGCCAAAAACACGGGCTACATCCTCTGCACGATGGACGGCATCCGCATTGACACGACGATGAACGCGATCGACACGGACGGCAATCCCATTCCGGGTCTCTACGTCATCGGCAACGATTCGGGCGGCTTCTTCGCCAACACCTACCCGAACCTTGCCACCGGCGTGGCCTGCGGCCGCACGGTCACCTTCGGCCGTCTCGTCGGCAAGCACCTCGCCAAGGCGTAACGCATGCCGCATTGAGGCCTAAGCCTGCATAAGACTCGGCTCCCAGCACTCGTTCGAGCGTGACTTCGCGCCGTTCGAACGGGTGTTTTTTTGTGTTTTTTCCTCATCTTTTCAACAACAAACCGCAGCCCCCGAAAGCTTCATGGCGACATGAGGCCGGGGGTCTCCAGAAAAAAAGGAATAGGCTTCATGAAGAAGCAAACCCTCCTCGCCGCTTCGCTCCTCAGCGCAGCTGCCGTCTCTGCCGCCGCTTCAGACATTCAGGTATACGGCGTTCTTGACTACGGCTTGACCTGGCAGGACCGCACCAACGCAGACGGTTCGGATTCTGCAGCGCTGCAGATGACTTCCGGACAGTACATCGGTTCGCGCTTTGGCATCAAAGGCACCGAAACTCTCGCCAACGGTCTTAAGGTCGGCTTCGTGCTTGAAAACGGTTTTGGCGCCGACACGGGCTCTTTGGGGCAGAACGGCCGGCTCTTCGGCCGCGATGCCCGGCTTTTTCTCGACGGGAGCTTCGGCTACCTGTCATTTGGCCGTATGGGCTCCATGGTGGGCGGCAACGGCCCCTATGCCCGCTTCGGTCACGTCGTGAGTCCGTTCTCCTGCGGCTGGGGCGATATCGGCGGCCATCTGCAGGTTGTTTCGCTCGGCTATGAATTTATTGACAATGCTGTCGCCTACACGACGCCGAAATGGGCTGGATTTGACGCCACGGTGCAGTACTCCTTCGGTTCCGACACGAAAAGCTACGGCGATAACGGCGTCGAAGGGAAGTCGAGCGTTGAGCGCATGCTGAGCGCTGCCGTGCGTTATCAAAATGAAGCCCTGATGGTCGCTGCCGGCATTGAAAGCATCAACCATGCCCAGCCCGCAGCCGATGAAGCTCAGCTTGACGACGCGTTCTCCTATAACCTCGGTGCGAACTACAACGCCGGCTGGGCAAAATTCTTTGTCTACGGACAGATTTTCGAAAATTACGCGAATGCCGCGAAAACGACGACCTTCCATCAGGATTCGGGCGTTGACGGTTTCGGCGTCAACATCGGCGCAGATGTGCCGCTCTTTGGCGGTACGTTCAAGGCCTCTTTCGGGTACGGTGATTTCGAAGCGAGCCGCGACAGCGCTCTCTCGATGAAAACCTGCCAGACTGCTGTCGGTTATACGTATTCGCTCAGCCGCCGCACGACGCTTTATACGGCAGCCGGCTGGATCCATTCGAACAATTCGAGCGCCTATGAAGCCCAAAAGCCGGCTGCAGCCGAGGATATTTATCAGTTCACCGCGGGCATCGTGCACAAGTTCTGATGGATAAGCCTTCAAGGCTTCATTTCTGAGAGCATAGATCTCTTGGAAGCGGTCTGCCCTTGCGGTGCAGACCGCTTTCTTTTTTGAACTGGGTTTTTCTGAGGAGCCGCCTTGTTTTTCAGGCAGCCCTGACCGAACAGCCCAGCATCTCTATGCCGCAGGACTTGAAAATCAAGCGGCCGTCCCCATATAGCCCCTATTGATCGGGCTTTTCAGCGCTCTGCGTGAGGACGCGAATACCTGAGGAGTCCGCCCAAAAGTATTTTTCGGAGATACAAGAAGAAAATGGCTGCAGAAGTTCATGCTTTTCAAACCAAGGTGAGCAAGCTCCTTAAGCTCCTCGCCAACTCGCTCTACTCCAACAAAGAGGTGTTTCTGCGCGAGCTTGTCTCGAACGCGTCTGACGCCATCGATAAGCTGCGGTTTGAATCCATTTCGCACCCTGAACTCCTTCAGGGCGATCCCGCTTTTGCCGTCCGAATCCGTGCTGACAAAGAGGCCGGCACGCTTACCATTTCCGACAACGGCATCGGCATGACGCTCGAACAGGCCAACCAGCACCTCGGCACGATTGCGCAGTCCGGCACGGAGGACTTTCTCGAGCACCTTTCCGCTGATCAGGCCAAGGATGCGCAGCAGATCGGACAGTTCGGCGTGGGCTTTTACTCGGCCTTTATCGTGGCCGACAAAGTAACGGTCGTGTCTCGTGCTGCCGGTGCGGCCGAAAACGAAGCGGTGAAGTGGGAATCCGACGGTTCGGGCACCTTCACGAGCGAACTCACAACCCGTGCTGAACGCGGCACCGACGTCATTCTTCACATGAAGAAGGACGAAGAGACATTCCTCGCGCCTTGGACGCTTCGCGAAACGATCACGAAGTACTCTGACCATATTTCGGTCCCCGTCTACCTCTTTGAAACAAAGCCCGCAGAAAAAGAAGGCGAACCCGAGACGACGGAATGGGTTCAGGTCAACGACGCCAAGGCGCTTTGGACGCTCCCGCCCAAAGATGTGACCGATGATCAATATAAAGAATTCTATAAGCACCTGACGCACGACTGGCAGGATCCGCTCTGCTGGGCGCACAACCGCGTGGAAGGCGACCTTGAATACACGTCGCTCCTCTTCTGCCCGGCGACGGCGCCCTATGATCTTTATAACCGCGATGTGCAAAAGGGGCTGAAGCTCTTCGTAGAACGCGTGTTCATCATGGACCGCGCTGAAGCGTTTCTCCCTAATTACCTCCGTTTTGTCAAGGGTCTCGTTGATACGAATGATCTGCCGCTCAATGTTTCCCGCGAACTGCTTCAGGAAAGCCGCACGGCTGCCAAATTGAAGAAGGCGTTGACCAAGCGCTGCCTCTCGATGTTTGAAAAACTCGAGGGCGAAAAAGAGACCACGTTCTGGACGCAGTTCGGACGCGTGTTGAAGGAAGGCGTCGTTGAAGATCCGGACAACCGCGAAGCTGTGCTTAAGCTCCTGCGCTTCGCGTCAACTGCGTCGGAGGGGAGCGAAAACGTCACGCTCAAACAGTACCTTGAGCGCATGCCCGAAGGCCAGAAAGCGATCTACTACCTGATCGCGGGCAGCCGCGAAGCGGCAATGGGGTCGCCCTATCTTGAGGGGCTCAAGAAAAAGAACGTTGAGGTGCTCCTCCTTTGGGACCGCATTGATGAGTGGATGATGGGTTCACTCACCGAATTCGAAGGAAAGAAATTCATCTCCGCGACGGCCGCTGACCTCGAGCTCGGCGACATCAAAACAAAGGACGGCGAACCTGAACAGGCCGTTGAAACCTCGAAAGCGGACGAAGACGCTGCGGTGGCGCGCTTTAAGGCCGCGCTCGGCGACCGTGTTGCCGACGTGAAGGCCTCTGCCCGTCTGGTGGACTCCGCCACATGCGTGGTGGGCGCTCACGATCAGATGCTCACGCAGCAGATGCGCCGCATGCTCGAAGCCGCCGGTCAGACGGTGCCGGAAGAAAAGTACACGCTGGAAGTCAACGTGGAAAATCCGCTGGTGCAGAAGGCCCTCAAGGAAACGGATCCGGCGAAATTCAGCGAATGGGCAGCGGTGTTGCTCGATCAGGCGCTCCTCGCAGAAGAAGGGTCGCTTAAAGACCCGTCAGGGTTCCTCAAGCGCCTGAATGCTTTGCTGCTGAGCTGACCGCCGGCACAGTTCGATAAGAGAATCGGCACGGATCGGGTTTAACACTCATTCGTGCTCGCTCAAAGAGACCTCCGCAGACTGCTTCCTGCGGAGGTTTTCGCGCTTTAGGACGTCGGATGTATGTTTTGCGATCGCTTGATAGGGCTGCCTCAGTCTTCCGGCCGATGCTGCAATGTGACCAGCGTCAATCGGACCTCCTCCGACGGAATGAGGCAAAAGAGCGCAGAAACGCCGATAATGATGCGCTTAAGTTTGGGATGCTGAAAGCGTGGGGCACGGTGCTTGACCCGAGCCGCTTCAGTGTTTGCTGTCACTCATCGCTAGTTTCTTCGAAGCGCCTGCTGGCGCTCACTGTCGTCATCATGGATCCGAGTTTTTATAAGGTCGTTGCCTTTATCTCCTTCATTACGCTCGGTTGGTGTCTGCGAAAATTCAACGTCTTAAAACCAGAGGCTTTTCAGGCAATCAGCGGCTTGGTGATGTTCGTGACGCTGCCCTGCACAACCATTACGGGACTTAACGGCACAACCATCGGCGGCGAAATGGCCTTGATTGCGCTCTTAGGCTTTCTCGCCAACATCGCCTTTCTCATTGTGGCCTTTCTTTGGACGATGCGTGCTGCGGACAAAGATGAACGGGATTTTCGCCGGCTCAATACCTGCGGCCTCTCGATCGGACCTTTTGCCGTGCCCTATGTTCAGGCGTTTCTCCCGACGAGCGGACTGGTGACGACCTTAATGGCCGATGTCGGCAACGCGGTGATGGCGGCCGGCGGCACCTACGCAATCATTGAAAGCATGCGTTCGAAAACGTCCTGGCTTTCAATGGCTAAGCGCATTTGCTACAACCTCCTCCACTCCGGTCCGATCGTCGCTTTCCTCTTTATGGTGGTGCTTTGCCTCTTGGAGATCAAACTGCCCGAAGTGGTCACCACCGTCACCGGGTTCGGCGCTGCCGCCAACACGTTCCTCTGCATGATCATGATCGGCGAATCGATCAATTTGTCGGTGACATTCAAGGATCTTCTTTACATTCTGAAGATCCTCGCCGTGCGTCTGGTGATTCAGCTCGGGCTCGCACTCGTTTTCTGGTACTGCCTGCCTTGGGATTACGACGTTCGCCGGGCCTTGGTGCTGGTGGCCTTTGCGCCGGTTCCGGCCATGAACCTGATTTACACCGCAGCCCTTGAGGGAGATCTCGGCAAAGCGGCCAATTTGAATTCGCTCTCCGTTGCGATGGCAATCATCTGCATGTCGACCGCGATTTACCTGATGTGATCCGATCAGAAGCTTCCTGATTCTAAAAAAACTGGGGCGGCTCGAAGACATCCTTCGGGCCGCCCTAATTTCATTTCGAGTCCTTTCAGCTGTTCGAATGCTTCTCATTTAGCCGGCAGCACCCGTAAAAGTGCCTCTGCTGAGCGTGAGTCGAGCTGATCGGTCGGTTCGTCAAGAAAAACCATTTTCGGCCGGCACAAAAGCACGACACTTTTTGTGTTTCGCTCCCGGAAAGCGGATATTTGTTATGTTATTTGCTCGCCTCTGGCAGTCCATCCATCATTAGTAGAAGCCGATTTGCGGCTTCTTGCGGCCCTCCTCCTTCATCTCAACTTCGCCCTCGAGCCGAGTCACGAAATCGGCCGTGTTCTTCAAAGGATTAAACCGCCCGCCGCGGCGAACCGCGGCGAAATCGCCCGGGGTCAGTCCGTCGAGCCGCTCAAGACGGGCAAGATCCGCGGCACTGAGCTCACCGAGAGCAAGCTTTCCCGCGCAGCATTTCGCAAATTCAACTGTCTGCTTCGTCGTCATGGGACGGAATTCGGCCTTCAGATCAAAGCGGCGCAGCGAAGCACGATCGATCTCTTTGAAGAGATTCGTCGTGGCGCAGAAGATGCCGGGGAAACTTTCCATTTGGGTGAGGAGCTCATTGACCTGAGACACTTCCCAGGAAGCCCGAGCGTTCGCTCGATCCTGAAGGAACGAGTCGGCTTCGTCAATGAGGAGCACCGCCCCCTGCTGCCGAGCACTGTGAAAGGCGCCGGCAATGAGCTTTTCCGTCATGCCGACATAGGGCGACAAGAGGTCGCTCGCGCGCTTAATCACGAGCGGCATATCCAGACGGGCTGCCAGCCACCGCACATATTCTGACTTGCCCGTCCCCGGTGCGCCATAGAGGCAAAGTCGCCCTGAACGGGTGCGTTTAAGTCCCTCTGCGATGGCGTCAAGATCAGCGTCGGTATTGACAAACGCAGTGCTGTACATGTCTGACACATTGTTTAAGGCTGCGGGGAGCTCTTTGCCAAACTGTGCCATGAGGGTAGCGTTAATGAGTTTTTCAGCGGTTTCATCCGCATCCACCTCGCCCGACAAAGTTTTCACTACGACGGCCGTTCTGGCGGCAACGCCGGGTGAAAGTTCTTCGCAGGCCGCGCACCGGTCAATAAAGTGTTCTGATACAGCGCCGTCAAACGCCTTGCGGCAGATGCGCCGACGCACGCTTTCGGGCGGAATCGGAATTTCGAGCACCACATCGAATCGGCGCATCAGAGCGGGATCCATGGACTGAGTGGAGTTGCACGCCCAAATCGTTGGCACCGGCGCCGTCTCAAGCGTCTTATTGAGCTCAGCTTTATTGGTGCGGGCCGTCGCAGCCATGCCGAAGATGGAAATCAGTCCTTCATTGAAAACGTCATCAGCCTCATCGAGCAGAAGCATCGTCTGAGATGTGTTGGCAAAGAGTCGTTCGCCGCAGTGCCACCGCGTCAGGCGATTGCTTTTGTCGCTGCGAAAACCGCTCTCTGACCCGCTTTTGGGACTCACTTCAAAGAGCGCCGACCCCGTTTCTTTGGCCAGCAGGCGAGCGAGCTCCGTTTTGCCCGTTCCCGGGGGACCGTAAAGGAGCACGTTGACGCCCTGCCGATGCTCTGCCAAAGCTTTTTTAAGGTAGGGCAGCAGGTAGGATTCAATTTCCGGCTGGTGGCTGAAGTCCTTAAGCGTCAACATGGTCTGAGGCGCCGCGATGACGGCATGGGCAAACATCTCCTCGAGCGTCTGCGGAATCGTAAAGATGGTGTCGAGCAAATCCCCGTCATCGAGAAAGTTAATCTGATCTTCAAAATCCGAGGTCCTGCTGTTAATGCCGCTGATCAGTCCGGTATTCCACAATGTTTTTGATTTTGAAAAAACAGTTTTGCTGACTTTGCGGCCGAATGCGGCCGAAAGCACTTCAACCACCAAGTCAAGTCCGCGGCGCTCATAGTCATAGGCATTGCAAATAGAGCGCAGTCCGGCAAAATGTCTGACGACCGCCAGAAAGGCCAGCGTTTCAAGCTCATCACGGGTCAGATCAAAAGCTTCGGCAATGAGACGGATGTTCCGGCCGAAAGTGGAAGGCAGCCCGGCAACCATGTCCTCCGCAGACGTCTCCGCTGTTGAGATATCGCCATTGCCGAAGACCAATTTTCGGCAGAATTCGAGCGCCCGGGGCACCGTGCGTTTAAAGCCCAGCTGCTTCAAACGCTCCGGGATATCTTTTCCGAGCGAACCAAAATCGTCATCCTCCCAGACGCATGTCACCGCTTCCCCGGCGGCTTCATAATCGGCAAAACGCTTATCGAGATCATTTTCCGCCGCGGCGATGGCCCGGGCCGTGAGCGGACGAAGCTTGGGTTTGTCATCGTCGTCATCGTCATCTACGCTGAAAGCATCACTATCAAGGGTTCGGGCCTTGGTGAGTTCCGCCAGCCATTGGAGTTCGATATTGAGAAGCCCCTCGATACGCGTGCCGTTAATCGTCCGCATTCCATCGGCATCGAGCCGCATCCATGCTTTGGTGCAGGCCATGAGGCGCACAACCCAACGCTCAATGGTGACCGAATCAGCCAATTTGACATTGCCGTCGGTAACGTACTCAAAGCGCTTGTCATTGCTGCCCAGATAAATATGGGTACACGTTCTTCTGCGTTTGCGCATTGCTTTTTCCTTCCGGATGTCGGGTGAGACGGCTGCTCTGAGCGCCTCTGCTCACCCCGTGTTTTGATTTATTTCCTTCTGACAAGATCATTATCCGCACACCTGCGTCGAACTTAGACGCATAAAGACCATCGAAGCATGAAGGCCAATGCGGCCGATTCAAAGCGCTGAGCGGCCCCAAGCACAGGCGGCTGGTTTAAAATTGCACTCTTTGCTTCAGATTCAGCAGCCGGGCAGTGCGTTGAAACGCCGATTGCGCCTGAGCACAAATGTGAATACAAAACCAAGGCATAGGACGACTCGCATGGCGACCTTCACGAGCGGCATCAGTTGGGAAACGGATGAGTGGTTCCGCACGTTTTCGGAATCCTTTCCCCAGTACACCCAGCCGGGCATCTGGATAGCAGCTGAGGAGCGCCTTGCCTCGCTTCGGGGAGCCAAGCTCGAATGGGAAGCCACTACCCGAACCGTGCGCCTGAAACTCAAAAATTCACGCGGACAGCCTTACACGCTCGCCATGCATTTCTATCCGGGTGCCGTGCATGCTGCCGCCCCGATCGTTGAAGCCGCGGCCAAGATTCCGGGCCTTCTGGAGTGCCTTCGGGCGGGCGACCTGCCTGCGCCGCTCCTTGAAGCCATTAATGCTTCTGGGCTCGATATTTTTATGCGCCGCCCCGGCTCCATTCAGTTCGATCCCGGCATGATGTCGAGCGAATGCGCGCTCTTGATTGCCGCTTTCATGCATGATTTGGAGCTCGATCCGGGGCGCTGGTTCAAATTTATCGGCATCGACTTTCAAAAGAGCGCCGATGAAGCGCTTTCAGCCGCGGGCGATAACCATTCGGCAGCTCAGTCTCCTGATGGTCCCGCTGCTGAAACGCTCTCCGAAGCCCAAGCGAACGCGGCGTCGGCCGCCAATCCTCAAGAGCCGCTTTTTGCTGCGGGCGAAGCGCTCACAGGCACCTTCCCCTTTGCCGATCTTGAGGACGATGCGCTTCGGCTGAGCGCAGACATTGCGCCAGCCGATATTCCGGACTTGGGCGCGGAGGCTAATCTCACGCGTCTGCGGCTTTGGCAGGCTCCGGGCGTGCCGATGCTCTCGCCCACGATCGTTTCCGCCCTGCCGTCCTCTGGGCTCTCTGCTGTTCAGGCTAAGCGTTCCTGGTGCGCGTTCGGCGACATTGAGGCGCGGACCTTCATGCAGAACCTCCTCTCGGCAGCATCGCTTACTGCGGACGAAGCCCTGAAGATGCTCGCCCGCCGCGAGGCTCGCCAGGAGCGGCTCGACACCGCTTCTCCCAACAGCAAATGGAATCGGTTTCTCTTGAGCACCATCGAGAAGGAGCCGTCCGCGGAACTCCCCTCCTTGAAGCTCCTCTGCGGGCACCACCCCTGGGACCGCATTGTGTTTGCCCTGCAGACGGAAGACCAGTCGATCCATTGGGCTGAAGAAAGCGGCGACATGATCATGGCGCTTCTCATCCCGACCCGCCGTGATCTGGCGGGGGCGGATGCCTCGTTTGTCGTCTGGCGAGCACTCGCTGAAGCAGCCGCGCAGATTTTGGCAGCGCGCGCTGTGCTGCCGCTCCCCGCCCCGGCGCATTACGAATCCGACGCTGCGGATCAGTCCGCCGACGGGATGTGCGTCTATTGGCATCCGGCATTGAATGCGCCGGGCGTGAAGAACCTCCTCAAGCAGGTGAGTGCTTTAATCGGACCGCTCCTCCCCTTACAGCCGCTCGCGCCGCAGTGCCGAGCCTTTGCCGGCTTAAGCACTCATCCCGACGCGCCCTATGCGGGCGTTTATCTTGCGCTCACGCTCCTCATTACTTCGCTCATGCGGCATACGTCCAAGCGAAACCGGGAGATCGCACGGCGCCTCGTCGGGCGCCGCGTGCGCAGTACGCTCACCGGCGAAGGGTTTGCACCCAATGCCGCATCGCTGCCGGACCTAAAAAACGTTTTGGCGGGCTTTTTCGCACTCCCCATCGCCGGCGCGGCGCTTCCGGCCAAGCTCCTCCTGACGGGCGTACTCGAAAACGGCGCGCTGAAGCTCACGCTCAGTCTTCCCCCGCGGCAAGGCCCGCGCAAGGGTGAGCCGCTCACGCTCGCCGACTGGGATGGCCCCGATGGGAATACGGCCGGCCCCAACAGCATCGTGCGCGAAGCCCTGCAGCTCTTCGCGGCGGATTACCCGCTTTTTGCTGAATTTGGTCCCAATTTCGATCAGCCGAGCCAAATTGAGCGCAGCCGCTGGGAATACTTCCTCTTTACCGAACTCCCGGAGCTTTCTGCCTGCGGCGTCGACGCGGTGCTCCCCGAGAGCATGCGGCGGATCGAAAAACCCGAAATCGTCCTCACGGCGGCGGCGCCCGGCAATGCCAGAATGCAAAAGCGCCTGGCCACTCAGGGCATGCTCAATGCCGCCGCGCTCGCTGACTTCCGCTGGGAAATCGCGGTGGGTGACGAACGCATGACGCTCGCTGAGCTTCGCGCACGCATCAATCAGGAAGGCGAGTTCCTCTCCTCCGGGAGCGCGCTCTTTCACCTCACCAAGGAAGATCTGGACCGCTTGGTAGCCGAATGGGCGGAAGCTCAGAAGAAGGAACTCTCCAACTGGGACAAGCTCCGCGCCCTGCTTTCGGGGTCCTCAAACGGCCGGCGGGTAGAAGCCGCCGACGCGCTCCTTGAGCGCATCCGCGAATCGGCTGCCGTCAAGGAACTGCCGCCCCCAGTCGAACTCAATGCGGTTCTTCGCCCCTATCAGATCCGCGGCTTCTCGTGGCTCGTTCAGAATGCCATGCTTGGGCTCGGGTCCCTTTTGGCTGACGACATGGGTCTGGGTAAAACCGTGCAGGTCATCGCCTGCGTTGCAGAACTTAAAGCCCGCGGAGAACTGGACCGCGGCAAAGTTCTGATCGCCGCGCCCGCGTCTCTCCTCGTCAACTGGGAGCGCGAGATTGAACGCTTTGCGCCCAGCCTCACGGCGCAGATCTATCACGGCAAGGACCGCACGATCTTTGCGCTCGACCACAGCCGCCCGGACGTCATTATTACGTCTTACGGCATTTTGAAGCGCGAACTCCCGCAGCTCTCGCAGATGCAGTTCCGTCTCTTGGTGCTCGACGAAGCTCAGGCGGTGAAGAACGCCAAAACCGGTCAGGCGAAGGCCGCACAGGAATTTCCTGCTGATTCGGTCATCGCGCTTACGGGCACGCCGGTTGAAAACCGGCTCGCAGAGTACTGGTCCATCTTTTCTATTGTGGAGCCCGGTCTCTTGGGGTCGCCCGCGCAGTTCCGACGTGATTTTGTCATGCCGATTGAAGAACACCGCGACCGCGCAGCGATTGACCGGTTCCGCCGCATTACGTCGCCCTTTCTCCTCCGCCGCGTGAAGACGGACCCGGGCATTCTCGATGAACTCCCCGAAAAGAACGTGGTCGACTACTTCACGACGCTCACGCCCAAGCAGGTGGCGCTCTATGAAGAATGCCTCAAGGCCAATCTGGAGTCGCTTGAAACCCTGGACCGTGAATCCCGCGAGCAGGAAGCCGCGGGCGACCGGCTCCATGCGGCGCAGGCGCGGCTCTCGCGCCGCGGACAGATTCTGCGCATGATTCTTAACCTTAAGCAGATATCCAATTCGCCCTCACAGTTCCAAAAGGAATTTGTCGATAAACCCGACTCCGGCAAGGCTGAAGCGCTCCTTGAGCTCCTACGCCGCTGCCGCCAGTCTGGGCGCAAGGCCCTTGTCTTTACCCAGTTCCGCGAAATGGGGGAACGCCTGGTTCGATGGATTGAAGATGCTACGGGCCGCAAGCCCGAATTTCTCCATGGCGGCGTGCCCGCAGCCAAGCGCATGGAAATGGTAGATGCCTTCCAGAACAACCCGGACTCGGAAGTCTTCATTTTGTCGCTCAAAGCGGGCGGCACGGGTCTGAACCTCACTGCCGCCTCGGCCGTCATTCATTATGACCTTTGGTGGAATCCGGCTGTAGAAGATCAGGCCTCGGACCGAGCCTGGCGAATCGGTCAGCGCCGGGATGTGGTGGTTTATCGCTTCATCACGGCCGGCACCTTTGAAGAAAAGGTGAACGAAATGCTCAAGAAAAAGCGTGAGCTTGCGGACCTTGCCGTCGGTGTCGGCGAATCCTGGATCGGCGACCTGACAGACGACGAAATTAAGTCCATCTTTTCGCTTTCTTCGTCCGGCATTTAACGCTCGTACCTGAACCATCGAATTGGACCCCCGAGAGCCATGGACAAGAGCATCGCGCTTTATCTCTTCGTTTCTTTCGTTGCCTGCGTCACGCCGGGATCCGGCGTGCTCTATACGATTGCAAGCGGTTTCCGCGGCGGCATGAAGTGCGTTTTGGCGTCTCCGCTCGGCACGTGTTTGGGGTGCTCATTAATGTCGGCGCTTTCCGCTACGGGGCTTGGCGCGCTGATCGCTAATTCCCCGGCGGCTTACAGCGTGCTTCAGGTGGTCTCCGCACTGGTATTGGTGTGGTTCGGCCTTCAGAGCTGGCGCTCGGGCGCTCTTGACCTCTCCGCTACCGGTGATCCCGCCGCGCGTGAGGGACTGCGCTCCGGCCAGGAACGCTTCACATTCCGAAAGATTTTTTGGGGCGCCGTCGTTCTGCAGGCCTCCAACATCATGCTGATTGTGTTCCTGCTCTCACTGATGCCGCCCTTCATCCGCACGGATCAGCCCTATCTGCCGCAGGCGGTCATGCTTTCGGCGCTTTTTGTGCTCGTCTGCTTCGTCGTGCATTTGGGTTACAGCTGGATCGCCGCGGCCGGCGCCAAGCGCCTCGCCGGCCCAAAGTTCTCTTTCTGGCTCAACCGCATCAGCGCCATTCTTTTCTGGCTGCTTGCGGTGAGTGTTATCTGGAACGCCTTTTTCAAGGGCTGAAAATTTGCGTCGGCAGCGTGCAGTCTGCCTCAGATCCATGCCTTGGAGCATTACAGCCCTCCTCACTGACGGCGCGATTTGGCGGGCATTCTCCCGCATCCGCTGATGCCGCTCACTCCATTCGAAAAATACGGACTTCCTGAAAGGCCGGAAAAAAGTGGCATCGAGATACGAAAATTCCAACGTTTTTATCGCCAAAATAACTAGGCCGAAATATCTATTTTTGGCTTTTTTTGCATTTTCATAAAAGAAACAAGATCAAACGTCATTGACTTTAAACGGCGGACTCTTTTAGCCTTTGTAAACCATCTGTTCGACCCCCAAGCAGAAGCAGGCACTTCAAAGTCCGATCTTTAAGAGGATTCGTTCCCATTGCTTTGATGTCTGCTCTGCCGTCCAAAAGACCCCATAAAAATGCTGCTTTCTTTGCGGCTCAGCCGGAGTATTTAATGAAGCGAAACCGAGTCGGCATTGCCCTTTCCGCTGTTGGCATTCATGCGTCCATCGGTAGCGTCTATGCCTGGAGCGTACTGACGAAGCCTGTGATGGCAGAGATGGGCATCTCGCTCTCGAGCACGACCTGGGCGTTTTCCATCGCCATTTTGTTTCTCGGGCTGTCTGCGGCATTCCTCGGCAAGTTCGTTGAACGCATCGGCCCTCGTGCTTCGGGCCTCCTTTCCATGTTCTTTTTCTGCTCCGGTCTGATCGGCACTTCGCTCGCCGTTTCGATGAAGAGCGTCGCGCTCCTCTATTTCTTCTACGGTGCGGTGGGCGGCATCGGGCTCGGCATCGGCTATATCACGCCGGTTTCAACTTTAGTCAAATGGTTTCCCGCTCGCCGCGGATTTGCAACCGGTTTAGCCATTATGGGGTTCGGCTTTGCTTCGCTCATCGGCGGGCCGCTCATGCAAAAGCTCACGGCCCTCTATGGTCTATCAACGAACTTCCTCATCATGGGAGGGGCTTACGCGGTTGTCATGACGCTCTCATCGCTCTATTTAATGCCTCCAAAAGCCGGTGAAACGGTAGATCTCACCAAGCTTTCCGACGATGCATCAGACAAACTCAAAAAAGCCGCTGCCGCCCAAACCGGCAGACAGTACACGCGCCGTGAAGCCGTCCAGACCTGGGAATTTTGGTCGCTTTGGTGGCTTTTCTTCACCAACATCACCTGCGGCATCGGACTCCTCGCCGTGGCCTCTCCGATGGCTCAGGAAGCCGTCGGCATGAACGCTGCCGGTGCAGCCGCGCTCGTGGGCGCCATCGGCATCGTCAATGGTCTTGGCCGGCTCGCCTGGTCCACGCTTTCCGATTGGATGGGACGTGCCGCGACCTATGTGCTTTTCTTTGTGATTGAAACGGCAGCCTTCTTTGCGCTCGTCCAAACCCCGTCAGAAGCCGTTTTTTATATCCTTGTTCTCACGATCATCAGCTGCTACGGCGGCGGTTTTTCCTGCATGCCGGCCTTCCTGTCGGATTTGTTCGGTGTTCGTCAGCTCTCCTCCATTCACGGCATCATGCTGACGGCTTGGGCCTTGGCCGGCATTGCCGGGCCGATGCTCTTATCCGTCATTAAGGAAACGACCGGCAGCTATCACCAAACGATGCTGGTTTTTGCCGGTTTGATGTCGGCTGCCCTCGTTCTCTCCATCATCTTGAAAATCAAGAGCACCAAACACTGAGGATCGAGTCATGGGCCAAACGCGCTCTTTTTATTCGAATGGTCGTTTTAATGCAGAAATAATCTTGATCAGAAATGCATTCTGCACTGAAATGAAGCTGTCAATACCAGCTCGATTCAAATAGGTATGAGTTGAAAAGACGGCTTCAGCGGTACCGCAGATGTCTGCCTCGGCAGGTACGGGCGGGAATGATTTCAGTCATCGACAGACTAACTAAAAGTAGTCCAATATCGGCTCCGATCGGCAGTCCGCATGGGTCGCTCCAGAGGCATGTCGAAAGGTCGAGACAGGCTGGCTCGTTGTCCTTGCGGTCGCCTTTGACCGCTTGATGCATCAATGCGCTTTTGGAGAGACTTTTCGGGCGCTTAAAAGCGACGGCATTCTTGCCGCTTGCCGCCCAACTGTAAATCGTTTTGTCCGCTCATAGGCCGCTTCGTCGCGATGCGGCTTATTGATTAATGCTGCCTTCGTCCTGCGCTCTGGAACTAAACACCGATCCCTGCAGACCTTTTTTGGCGACATAGGCTTCTACCCACCGCTTCACGCTTGTCTGTGATGCCCCGGTCATTTCAGACACTTCTTTGAGAGTATGACCGGTCAGCCGCAAACGGACAGCTTTATCTTTGATGTAGCGGTTATAGCGAAAGAGCGACGGCGAAATTTCCGTTTTGAAAGTGCCCTTCTTCCAAGCGTTTGACCAGTCTTTGACGGTATTGGCCGGGAGATTAAGCATCCTCGCAGCCCGCACGTACCCATACCCGGCTTCAAAGAGCTTAACGGCGCTTCCGCGAAGCTGGGCGGGGTTGCAGTACTTCGGACGCAGACGGTTGCGTACGGACGGTTCGGGCGGAGATGAGGGAGCTGAGAACGGCATTTGAACCTCGCAATCCGAATTCAAGAATCGGGTAGAGAGCGGGTTTGCACCTCGCTCCCTCCCACACCACCGGACGTGCC
>ERZ827101.1197-NODE-1197-length-33801-cov-3.080721_pt1 | contig 33801 bp, 24 predicted proteins | sample MGYA00519869_ERZ827101 | MGnify/ENA primary metagenome ERZ827101 (study PRJEB31778, sample SAMEA3449256) | human gut metagenome | biome: human gut; feature: human-associated habitat; material: faeces | place: United Kingdom | collected 2010/2012 ...
TGTTTATAGAGGGAGTACCCCGAAGGGGGGAGGGAGTTTGAAAAATGACTTTTGGACATTCCCGTTACGAGCTACAAGTTAAGCTTACGGCTTTGCAAATTACAAGTGGAAATACAAACAAAAAAACCGCCGATCGGCGGTTTAATATTTTAAAGCAGTGCATTGATTTTAGAAACCAAAGTCGTCTTAGGTACTGCACCTACTTGTTTGTCAGCAACCTCGCCATTCTTAAAGAAAAGAATTGTCGGGATGTTACGAATACCATACTTAGCAGCAGCAGAACCTTCATCCACGTTCACTTTAGCAACCACTAACTTACCTTCGAACTCTTTAGAGATCTCTTCCACGATGGGTAACATCATTTTACATGGTCCACACCATTCTGCCCAGAAATCTACAAGAACAGGAACTTCTGCTTTTAGCACAACTTCCTCGAAATTTGAATCATTAACTGCAATAGCCATACTTCTATCTTTAAAGTTTATAATAATATTCATGCTAAAAGCGTTGGATAAAGTTCCGCCATGATCCAACGCTTTGACATGGCGAAATTAATTAATTTTCATTTTAATAGCATCATTATTTTCAAAATATTCATATAATTCTCTCGAACGCCCTATCTTACAAGTTCTTGAAAACATCTTTACCCGGTGTCCCGTCCCGTCATACAAAATAAAATTCAACGGGAGATCACCCTTCTCGTTCACGAACTGGTTATGTATCTCTAATACAAGCTCGTGTGTCAGCTTTTCCACGTCTACCTGCAACGTGATCGAGCGAATCAGGTTCTCGCTGATAACGCTTAGCAAATCCATGCTCTGCACGTTAAAAGTCAGCTCTCCGGCCCCTCCCCACTTCTTTTCCTGCACTCTACCCTTGATGTAGATCGACGTCTCCAAAATAAAATAATTCCGGAACTTGATATAATCCTCCCCGAAGAAAGGCAACTCGTAAGAACCCGTGAAATCCTCAATCGTCAAAATACCAAAATCATTCCCTTTCTTCGTCTTCCCCTCTCGCATGGCAACAATAATTCCCGCGATCGTCACGTCCCGGTCTTTGTAAGAACTCAAATCACTGCTCAGACTCTCCAAAGGAGTACAAATCGCCTTGATCTCTAGTTTATACGAATCCAACGGATGAGAAGTTAGGTATATACCGATCAATTCCTTCTCTTTACGTGCCTTCTCCACGTCCGTCCAAGGTTCACACAAAGGAATAGTAGGCTTTTTCACGTCATATTCATCCATCCCCCCGAACAACGTCGCCTGCATCATCAAACTATCTTGTTGCTTTTTCTGCCCGTAATTCACCAGATTTTCAAGGAAAGTCGTGTGGCCGTCAGGCATATAGAAATACTGCGCCCGATCCAACCCGAAACTATCTAACCCTCCTGCGATAATCAGATTTTCCAACGTCTTCTTGTTCACCGTTTTGTAATCCAAACGCTCAAAGAAATCGAAAAGATCCTTGTACCCTCCGTTAGCATTTCGTTCCCGGATAATCGAATGCACGGCAGCCTCTCCAACCCCCTTGATTCCGGCCATCCCGAAACGAATATCCCCCTTGTGGTTCACCGTGAAATCATCATCCGACTCGTTCACATCCGGAGCTAGCACGCTCAACCCCATTCGTTTACACTCGTCCATAAAAACCGTAACCTTCTCAATCTGTGATAAGTTACAACTCAAGTTGGCCGCCATAAACTCGGCAGGATAATGAGCTTTCAAAAATCCCGTCTGGTAAGCAATATAAGCGTAGCAAACCGAATGTGATTTATTGAACGCGTACGATGCAAACGCCTCCCAGTCACCCCAAATCTTATCAACCAACGGGTTGACCTCCTTCCCCATCTCCTTGCATCCTTTCACGAACTCCTCGTTTTTATTACACCCCTCGATGAACTGCGTCTTCAACTGGTTCATCGTGTCAATCTGTTTCTTACCCATTGCCTTACGAAGAGTATCCGACATACCCCGGGTAAAATTACCCAATGCACGGGACTGCAACATCACCTGCTCTTGGTAAACGGTAATACCATACGTGTCCTTCAAGTAAGGCTCCATCATCGGGTGATCGTACTCGATAGGAGCCTCCCCGTGCTTACGCTTGATAAAATCCGGGATATACTCCATAGGCCCGGGACGATACAAGGCATTCATGGCCACCAAATCCTCAAAACGGTTCGGCTTCAACGCCCTCAAATGCTTTTTCATTCCCGGCGACTCAAACTGGAACAGACCGGTAGTCTCCCCTCTTGAAAACAATTCGAATGTCTCTTTATCCTCCAACGAAATCGCATCCACATCCAGCGTCTCGTGGCGGGATTTCTTTATATTATCCAAACAGGTTTTTATAATCGAAAGCGTCCTCAATCCCAGAAAGTCCATCTTGATCAACCCAATCGGCTCCACGAAGTGACCGTCATATTGAGTCGTCATCAAACTTTCCCCTTCCGTTGGCATAATCGGGATATGTTCCGTCAACGGGTCACGACTGATCAAAATACCACAAGCGTGTACCCCCGTCTGCCGCACGGAACCTTCCAAAATTTCCGCCAAATGGAGCGTTTTTGCTACCAGCGGGTTCGAGGACTCCCGTTCTTTTTCCAAATCAGGATTCTCCTTGTAAGCCTTCTTCAACGTGATTTTCGGGGTTTCCGGCACCATCTTTGCCAACCGGTTTGCCTCCGACAAATCCAACTTCAGCACCCGCGCCACGTCCTTAATCGCCATCTTGGCAGCCATACTACCGAAAGTCACGATGTGCGACACCTTATCCGCCCCGTATTTCTGTGTAACCCACTCCAGCACCCGCTGACGCCCGTCATCATCAAAGTCAACGTCAATATCCGGCAGTGAGATACGATCAGGATTCAAAAAACGCTCGAACAGCAAATCATACTTCACCGGGTCAATATTCGTGATACCCAGACTATACGCCACGGCACTTCCCGCAGCAGAACCACGCCCCGGTCCCACGATCACCCCCATATCACGAGCCGCTTGGATAAAATCCTGCACGATCAAGAAGTACCCCGGGAAACCCATCGTCTTCATGATATGCAACTCGAAAATCAAACGCTCCATAATATCCGGTGGAATATTCTCACCATATCGCCGCACGGCTCCCTTCATCGCCAACTCCTTCAAATAATCCGCCTCCAACTTGATACGGTAAAGTCGATCATATCCCCCCAACTTCTTCACTTTCTTTTGGGCATCCTCCTCGCTCATAACGACCTCACCCTTCTCGTTACGGGTAAACTCGTTGAACAAATCCTCTTCCGTGTATTTCTTCCGGTACTCTTCCTCTGTCCCGATCTCCGGCGGGATCGGGAAAACCGGCATCAACGGATCAGAATCCAGTTTATAATCTTCAACTTTATCAACAATCTCCTGCGTATTCTCGATTACCTGCGGAATATCCTTGAACAACTCTTCCATCTCGGCCGTTGTCTTGAACCACTCCTGCCGCGTGTACCGCATCCGGTTGGGATCATCCAAATCCTTGCGTGTATTCAGACAGATCAACAAGTCATGCGCCTCCGCATCCTCCGCATTCAGAAAATGCACATCGTTCGTGGCAATCACCTTGATCCCCAACTTCTCGCCCATACGCAGAATCTCCGTGTTACACCTCACCTGATTATCGTAAACCTCCGCTCTCTCCTTGGCCGATTCTGCCGGATGCCTCATCACCTCCAAGTAATAATCCTCCCCCACCAGATTCTTGTACCACAAGGCAGCCGCCTCCGCCCCCTCGATATCCCCGGCCATAATCTTCTGGCAAATCTCACCTCCCAAACAAGCCGACGAAATAATCAACCCCTCGTGATGCTTCTCCAACAAAGCCTTATCAATACGCGGACGATAATAATACCCATCCACGAACGCCGCCGAGCAAAGCTTGATCAAATTCAAATACCCTTTCAAATTCTTGGCCAGAATAATCAAATGTTCTCCCGAACGGTCCACCGGCTTCTCCTTATTATACAAAGACACCCGGGCCACGTAGGCCTCCACCCCCAAAATAGGTTTTATCCCCTTTTTGCGACAAGTATCGTAGAATAATTTTATCCCGAACATATTCCCGTGATCCGTCAACGAGATTGCCTTCATCCCGTCGGCAATCGCCTTCTCCACCAAACCGGGCACACTCGCCGCCCCGTCGAGAATAGAATACTGAGAATGTACATGAAAATGCGTAAATGCCATATATACACTTAATTAAATATTAACACACCCCTAAAAGGCATATCACAAATTTAGCCAAAAATCCCGACACTACCACCCCGTATCATACAAACAATTCTAAAAAGCAGTATATTTCCCGTTAAACCGGAAACCAATCCCCAGCATCAAGAAGTTAGGTTCGTTAAAATTCTGAAGACGATACCCCACGTGCAAAAACACGGCACGGGACAAGGCTATTTTCAACGTCAACAGTTGGTAGAACATATTCAGATCATTCTTCCCGATCACGTTCGCCCCGATCCCAACTCCGACGACAAAAAAGGGCATCACGTACTCCGCCCGCCCGGAAAGCCCTAGGGCAAACTGATCCCCTAGAGGGGGACGAACAATGTCTGACTTATCCACACTCCCGTACACATCCCCATCCGTGTATAAATTAGCTCCCCCGTCAAACGTCCCATCCAGAGACACGCCTAACCGGAGTTTATAATTCAAATTATACATCGGGGTAAAATTAAACCCGAACACGGGGTAAGCCTCCGGGGAAGGGGAAAATCCGTCGGAAGTCTTCACCAGCCGATCGTGCCAAGAACCGAAGAAAACAAAATCGTACGTGAAATGCCGTCGAAAAGGTTGTGTGATCAAAGCCACTTTCCTCTCCAACGACTTCAAATCATCCTTCCGGTAGAAATTACACTCTAACCCGATATTTCCCCCGATCGTGTTCAACCCGGCATTAGGAATCTTCGTGTTCCCGTTGGAAAAATGCGATACCGTCAACCCCGAAAGCAGGCTAACCCTCGGGGACAACCTCCAGCGCAAATAAAAATTAGCATTAATATAAGCGTTCACCTTCGAACCGATCATCGTGTTATACGAATTATAATACGAGTCATACGGTTTCCATCCCGCGGACAAACCAAAATTCCACTCGTAATGCAAAGACAACCAAGGAGCCAAACTAGAGATACGAGCCCCTTGAAACAAATAAAACGCAACCGGATTTCCCAACTGCCGGGATTCCCCAAAATTATAAAACCCGAGCCCTATCCCTTGATAAACATCTCCATAGATACGCTCGTCAACACTCCCCGGGCGATAACGGAACAAATATTTCAAGTGAGTGGAAAAAGCTCCCCGGATAATCCTCCCCTCGGCATTCGCCCCCTTCAGAAAAGAACTTGTCGGGAAAATATACTCCGGACGTCCCTCCACCCGCAAACCATGCACGAACTTACGTGGTGACACGTTCACCAGACTATCGTTCCCCTGTCCTGCCACGCGCAACACTCCCCCGACGAATATTATCCCTAGAAAAACGACTACTCTCAAAATCCTTTTCATACCATCCATACAAACTCCATTCATAAAATAATCCGGTTAACCACTTTTAGCCTTTCCTCTCAATAATTCCGGTTCCGGCAAAGAAACCCGGGTAAAACTCACGATAGCAGCAAGCGTGGCAAACCCTCCAGCAAAATAGAGGGAAGCATACGTCCCGTCCACCGGAAAAACAACAAACATTAATGCCACCAACGAGGCTCCCGTGGTCTGTCCGGTCAAACGGGCCATACCCAGCATACCGCTAGCCCCGCCACTCCTGTTCTGTGGCGCGGAAGAAATTAATATACTATTATTCGGCGTCTGGAATAACCCGAACCCGAATCCACACATAGCCATAAACAAAGCAATCCCAGCGTTGGAAACCTGATCCGCGAAAACAGCTAATAAAAATAATCCTGCGGAAAATATCGACAACCCCACACCACCCAACAACCCGGCATGAACCCGTTCGATCAACCTCCCGGCCAAAGGAGCCGCAATCATCGTCGCCAACGGCCAAGGGGTCAGCAACAATCCCGTCACCACCTCATCTAGTCCCAACGTGTGCTGCAAAAAGAAGGGCAAAGAAACCATGGCCAGCATCTGTGCCACGAAAGAACACACGGACGTCCCGACAGACAACGAAAAAATCGGTATCTTCAACAAATCGACAGGCAACAGGGGATATTCCTGCGACAACTGGCGACGCACGAAAAAGTAACCAACCAACAGAACCACCCCAATCCCCGGGAGCAACACGGACAAACTCACCCCGTGAGTGAATCCCTCGATCGAGAAAATCAATAACCCGAATGTAAAAGCGTTCATCAACCCGCTTATCCAATCAAACTTCCGCCCACTTCTTTTTACCGGATTCACGGGCAAAAAACGGAAAGATAAAATCAAAGCCACGATAACAATGGGAACATTTATCGCGAATAACCACTGCCAAGAGGCGACAGACAAAATTCCTGCCGCAATCGTCGGCCCCCCTGCCGCCGACACGGCAACCACTAGCGCATTGATGCCCATTCCCCGCCCCAAATGTCGTTTGGGATAAATAATCCGGATCAAAGAAGTATTCACGCTTGCCAGAGCAGCCGCACCAAAACCTTGAAATACACGGGCTATCGTCAACGTCAGCAAAGAATTGGAAAGCGCGCAAGCTAATGAAGTCACGCTAAATATGAGCAATCCCCCGATATATACCCGTCGATAGCCCAAAATATCACCCAACGAAGACAAGGACAGCAAGGAAACCACGATCGCCAACTGGTAGGCATTCACGATCCAGATCGACATGGACGGCGTCGCCTGCAAATCCTCCGCAATAGACGGTAACGCCACGTTGGCAATCGTGCCGTCCAACACGGAAACCGTAATTCCCATGGCAATGGCAAGAATCGCCCAGTATCGTTTCGGAACAGGCAACCCGTCCCACTCTACCTCTTTCGTACTCATTTTCCCAGTCCAATTTTATCGTGCAAAAATACGAAATATAAAATTCCCATTTCACCCAGCGTACGAAAATTTTAAAAACTACCTTATCGGTTGTCTGTCGGTATAGTAATGGTAAACAAACTGATAATCATACATATTTTATGATCACATCTTGAAATCTAGCGGATCACTATCATATAAAGCGCTATTAGAACGCTATTAAATCCCTATTAAAACGCTATATATAATAGCGTTCTATTAGAATTTTAATAGGATGTTTAAACTAGTTTATCCGGTAGTGATCTAGAAGTGATCATGAAACATTCATTTTATATTCACACACAAGGTATTAACAAGGATTTATTCAAGGTTAATCCCCCTTGTTAAATCACAAAAACACACTAAAAAAAAGAAGAGTGCCTGGCATCACAGCCAAACACTCTTTATCTTCTCACGTATGATCGGTACTATTTCTTCTTTGCCGCTTTATTCGGGAAAGCGGGGATTGACGGAATCTCCTTCTTCTCGGTCTTTAACTTTTCCAGAATCACTTGAATCGCTCTATTTAACTGTTGATCCTCACCATTATACTCTAAATAAGGATCGTTTTCAATATCAATGTGAGGAGTAACTCCCGTTCCCTCGATAATAAACTCGCTGCCATCTGCCGCGAACGGCGCGTATGACGGTGTCACGATGGAACCGCCATCAACCACCCGGATCGAACCGCTATATCCAACAACACCGCCCCACGTGCGACGACCTATAATCGTTCCCAAATGATTATACTTGAAGCGATACGGGAAAAGATCCCCGTCAGAGGCGGAATACTCGTTTACCAGCAACACTTTCGGCCCCAAGAACGTACCAACCGGACTTACCGACCCGGAAGTTTGGTTCGTGTGCATCGTGTAGAAAGTCGGCGTACGCATCAAACGTTCGGTAATCATCGGGGACACGTTTCCCCCGCCATTTCCTCGATCGTCAATGATCAAGGCCTTCTTATTCAACTGCGGGTAATAATGTTTCACGAACTCGTTCAAACCGTCAACACCCATATCCGGGATATGAATATACCCGACCTCTCCGTTCGTGGCCTCGTTTACCTTACGGATATTATTCTGTACCCAATTATAATAATACAATTTCGATTCGTCAGCCAACGGAACAACCAACACGTTACGGGCCTCCTTCTCGGGGTCGTGTTCACGGTCAATTCAACCGTCTTGCCTGCCATATCGATCAACTCGGAGAACAGGTTATCTACCTCTTTCAACGATTTCCCGTTAATGGCCAGAATATAGTCACCCGCTTTCACCTCCACGCCCGGCATGGTCAAAGGCGAGCGGGTGGAGGCATCCCAGTTGGCTCCCTCGATCACCTCGGTCACTTTAAAATAACCGGATTTATCTTTCACGAATTTAGCACCCAGTAGCCCCATATCAATTCTCTCGGGCATCGGAACCCGCCCGTTAATGGAGTAAGCGTGTCCGACACTCAATTCCGCGATCATCTCCCCGATAATATAGGTCAAGTCCGTACGATGATTCACGTAAGGCACCAGCACTTTATATTTCTCGTACACGTGATCCCAGTCCACGCCGTGCATATTCTTGGCATAGAAGAAATCACGCATCTGCCGCCAGCTCTCGTTATAGATCTGCATCCATTCCTGATGGTAGTCAATCACCCGTTTCACCCCTTTCGTGGGAACGGGAGAAGTCACGTTAGCGGAAAGCACCGGAAGATCCTCCACCTGGAACGCGGAACCCGAAGAAACGATAGCCTTTTTGTAGCCGGGAGAAAACTCGATGTCCCCACCCGTGTCGGCTTCTTTCTTCCCGTTCAAGTCATAAATCAGCGTGCGGCCTCCCCGGTTATAATATACCCGGTTCCCCAGCATATGCACGTTACCATAGTAATTCGATGCCAACACGGGCAATTCGACAAGACGACTTTCCAAATTCGTGAAATCATACACGACACCTTTGTCTTCACTCTCTTTCTTCTTATCCTTTTCTTTCACGGTTGTCTCCACCCGGACAACATCATTTTTAGGGGCGAACAATACCGGGGCATCTTTCGCCAAAGGCAGGATGTACACCTTATTCATATCATTATACACGTGATTCCATTCCGTCCGTCCATACGTCGGGGAGAATGTGCGGGCAGAAACAAACACAAGGTATTTCCCGTCCTCGCTGAAATTCGGTGAACTGGAACCGAACCACCCGTCGGTAACTTGGTGTTTCTCGCCACTTTCAACGTCGTACACGATAATGTTATCCATCGTCGTTTCCGGACGAACGTAAGTGATATATTTGCTACCGGGAGACCAGTTGTAGGACGTCATGGAACGGATACCCGATTTTTCCACGATCTTCCGGTTCCCGCTTTCCACGTCAGATATATTCAACGTGTTTCCTTTTTCGCTCCAGAGAATTTTCTTGGAATCCGGGGACCATTTATAATTGAAGATATAACTTTTCAGATTCTTGATCAGTTTCCGTTCCTTTCCCGTCGCCACGTCCCGGAGATAAATATTGAATTCCCCGTCCTTGTCGGAAACGTAACTGATGTATTTCCCGTCCGGTGACCACCCCACCTGCATATCGTTAGCATCGGAAGAATTGGTTAAGTTATAGGTAATACCCTCTTTCACGGGCAAAGAGAAAATATCCCCACGGGCAGCCACAACCACCCTCTCCCCACCGGGAGCAACCGCAATACTCGAAATCTGGCCGCTTACATCAGTCAAGGTCGGACGAGAATAAACCTGATCGTTATCAATGTTTATCGTGATCTTGGATTCCTTACCACTCTGCAAATCGTACCCGTAAATATACCCTCCTTGCTCGTACACGATTAGCTTGTCACCTATCGCGGGAAATTTTATATCGTATTCTTTGTAAGAAGTCAATTGTTTATCCTCTTTCGTGTTCACGTCGTAGGCGTAAAGATTCATGATGTCACCCCGGTCAGATATATAATATATAGTATTCCCGTCCGGTGACCACATCGGGAACACGTCCTGCCGCACGTTGTCGGTAATCCGCTCGGATTTCTTCGTGTTGAAATCAAACACCCGGATGTCATCTGCCATACCACCTTGATAACGTTTCCACGCCCGGAATTCCCGGAAAATATAATTGTAAGCTAATTTCTTTCCATCCGGAGAATAAGAGGCAAAGCCGCCATTCTTTAAAGGTACTTCCTCGGACATCCCTCCCTCCACCGGGACCGTGAACAGTTGCCCGGTAAAATCGTTAAAAGTATATCTCCGGGAACGATAAAGAATCCGTTTACTATCCGGGGTCCAACCGATCACCACGTTGTTCGGCCCCATGCGATCCCCCAGATCATCCCGTTTCAGCGTGGCCGTGTAAGTCAAGCGACGAGGTTCGCCCCCCTCCACGGGGATGACAAATACTTCCGTGTTACCGTCATATTGCCCGGTGAAAGCGATGTATTTTCCATCCGGGGAAATACGAGGAAACATCTCGTACCCCACGTGCGAGGTCAACCGACGGGCCGTTCCTCCCCCGGCCGAAACCAAATAAAGATCCCCGGCATACGAGAATACCAACTTGTCCCCCACGCTATGCGGGAACCTTAATAACCTTGCCTCCCCGGCCTGCACCCACAAACCGGCTAACAACACGCCTAGTAAAAGAATAAACCTCCTCATAAAAATTGAAAATTGAAAATGAAAAATTGAAAATGAAAACATGGCCTCACACACCCGGAATCATCAAGTTTCCTATAAATCTAAAATTGAGAAAAAATCACTCGATTTTTTCTAGGATTTCCTTGATCACACGAGGAAAATGCTCGTATTCCAAGGCATGGACTTTCGTTGCCAGCATCTCTGGTGTGTCGCCCGGGACGATTTCACATTTAGCCTGAAAAATAGTTGTCCCCTCGTCATAATGATTATTCACATAATGAATCGTGATACCGCTTTCTCTTTCCCCGGCAGCGATCACCGCCTCGTGTACTTTCATGCCGTACATACCCTTGCCCCCGTAAGAGGGTAACAGGGCCGGATGGATGTTAATTACCCGATTTTCATAGGCCTCAATAATAGCATCCGGCACCTTCCAGAGAAAACCCGCCAACACGATCAGATCAATATCCAATCGTTTCAATTCATTCAAAACCAAGTCAGAATGAGAGAACTCTTCCCGCCCGAAAACAAATGTCGGTACGTTTAAACGTTTCGCCCGTTCCAAAACATAGGCATCGGGTTTGTTACAAAACACGATTTTCACGACATTTTCGGTGTCATTTTTAAAATAATTAATGATATTTTCAGCGTTAGAACCTGAACCAGAGGCAAATATTGCTATTTTTTTCATCCTGTAATCTATTAAAAATCAAACGCATAAAGATAAGAAAACTTTATTCATGCCAAAAAATTTTCTAGGAAAAATAAATTCTCTAACTTTGCCCCCGAACTTAGAGAGTTATGCGCGTCTCTTGTAGACGCAAGTGTGAATTTAAAAAATGTCTAATTAAAATTTAAAGTTATGTCTGACATTCAAAACAGAGTTAAAGCTATCATTGTTGATAAATTAGGAGTTGACGAAAGTGAAGTTAAACCTGAAGCAACGTTTACTAACGACTTAGGAGCTGACTCTTTGGATACGGTAGAGTTGATCATGGAATTGGAAAAAGAATTCAACATCACTATTCCGGATGATCAAGCAGAGAAAATCGCTACCGTGGGCGATGCTATTGCATACGTTGAAGCTAACGCTCAATAATTTAATATTTTATCTATGAATTTCAAACGAGTAGTAATAACTGGTCTTGGAACTATTAATCCCTTGGGTCATAACGTGGCCGAATTCTGGGAGAACTTGAAAGGTGGCGTCAGTGGCGCCGGTCCTATTACTCGTTTTGATGCATCTAAATTTCGCACGCAATTCGCTTGCGAAGTTAAAAACTACGAGCCCACGGAATACTTCGACAAGAAGGAGGTCCGTAAAATGGATCTTTACAGCCAGTTTGCCCTAATTTGTTCTAGGGAGGCCGTGAAAGATGCCGGACTCGATTTCTCGCAAGAGGACAGAAAGAGAATCGGTGTAATCTGGGGTGCAGGTATCGGTGGTTTGGATACGTTCTACGAAGAATGCAAAACTTTTGCATTAGGAGACGGAACTCCCAGATTCAACCCGTTCTTTATACCCAAGATGATTGCCAACATGGGTGGAGCCATGATCGCCATAGAAGAAGGCCTAAAGGGTCCGAACTACACGACGGTTTCAGCCTGTGCATCATCTGCACACTCGTTAGTAGATGCATTAAATCTGATCCGATTAGGAAAAGCAGACGTGATACTTGCCGGTGGATCTGAAGCAGCCATCACCCCCCCGGGTGTAGGTGGTTTCAATTCCATGAAAGCTTTATCCACTCGTAATGATGATCCCAAAACAGCCTCACGTCCTTTCGACGCTGACCGTGACGGATTCGTTATCGGCGAGGGTGGTGCTTGCCTAGTCGTGGAAGAATACGAACATGCAGTTAAAAGAGGTGCTCACATCTACGCAGAACTCGCGGGAGGCGGGGCCAATTGCGATGCTTACCATATGACAGCCCCGGATCCGGAAGGAGAAGGTGCAGCCGATGTTATGTTACTCGCATTGGAAGACGCCGGACTGACCCCGAAAGATGTTGATTATATCAACGTTCACGGAACGTCAACCGGACTCGGAGATGTGGCAGAACCTAAGGCCATTCAGAGAGCATTTGGTGAACACGCTTATGATCTGAACATCAGTTCCACCAAATCAATGACAGGACATTTACTAGGTGCCGCCGGTGCCTTGGAAGCGATCGCTTGTGTTCTGGCTGTGAAAAACAACATTGTACCCCCTACCATTAATTTCAGCAACCTTGATCCGGAACTGGATCCCAAGCTGAATTTCACGTTCAATAAGGCTCAAGAGAAAGAAATCAATGTAGCCATCAGTAACACTTTCGGTTTCGGAGGACACAATGCTTGCGTTGTATTCAAAAAGTAATCACTAACTAAAATTTTGGGGAAGTGATTAGTAAAATAATTCAATCCATAAAACTTTACCTTCACAGGAAGGAAAAGTTTTATGGATTGTCTATTTCGGAATGGGGATTCGTTCCCGGTAACAAGGGTTTATACACCCTAGCATTGTTACATAAATCGGCATCCAGATACACGAAAAGCGGAACCGTATTGAATTACGAGCGTCTCGAATTCTTGGGCGATGCCGTGCTGGGAGCTATTGTCGCTGAAATCCTGTACAAATTTTTTCCCAACAAGGACGAGGGATTCATGACCCGCTTACGCTCCAAGATCGTGAGCCGCGAATCATTGAATATCATTGCCATCAAAATGGGGTTGAGCGAGGAAGTAATTGCCAAATCGGATATTTCCAAAAACAAACATATCTACGGAGATGTATTCGAGGCTTTCACCGGGGCCATCTACCTAGATCAAGGATACGACAAAACAAAAGCGTTTATCGAGAATTACATCTTCCCTCACTACGTGAACTTGGAAGACCTCGTGTACGTTGACAAAAACTACAAGAGCCGCCTGATTGAATGGGCCCAAAAACAAAAGATTGACCTGAATATCGAAACGATTGAAAGTAATGCCCGTCGCTCTAAATTCGTCTGCACCATCTCTATCGGCGAAGACATTATGGCCCAAGGCATAGGTGCATCAAAAAAAGAAGCGGAGCAAAGCGCCTCGGAGAAGGTGATCGAGAAATTGCAAGGAGAGAATGCTATGGCGATAAAGTAATGAATCGATATTGTCATAAGTGTTTGTTTTCATTGCTGTCCAATAAAGCTTTTTGAGGCATGAATAAAATTAAGGTTGTTTCCATATACCGGAACTAGCCCTTCCGATTATCTTTGAGTTGCGACAAAAAAGCAAAACCATGAGTAACGGCAGGAAGAAAAAACATACTCAAAACCGCTACCAGCTCTCCTCTCCAGCCGTCTCTTTTTGACTGAGGGGCTTATCGTTGCACAAAACGACACTCGCCTCCCCCCCCGATTATCAGCAGACGAAACATCGACTTTAACTATTTTTGAATTTTATCGAACAGCAATAATTTGTTTTTGTTAAAATTATTTTTATATTTGTAATATTATGAGCAAAATTGGGATCGTGGAGAAAATGCAGAAGACTTGGTTAACTTTATAAACTCATAAACACAATGGTCATGAAAAAGAAATGGAAGATAGTCATATTCATCCTAATCGGATTAGTGTTTCTGCTGTTTATAAATCTTTATTAGTGACTAGGGTGGTTGGCAGAGAAAACGCAGAAAGAACTGGCACAGCTGAACCCGACGGAATATGTATTTGAAGCATCATGGAAGGACGTAAAAACGGCCGCAAGGAAGTATTTGGGGAATGGCCGATACCGGGGATTGATTTTAACGGGTTTTGGACTAGATGCACGAGGAGAAGCGTATAAACCACCGCTTCCAACATATCTCAAAGAGATAGAGAATGATTATTTCACGCTTTCTACCTCTGGTTTTGAGGTTGAATCTTTTTCATACCGATGGTTTGGGTGTCATGGATCAGGAACGATTTTGAACATGGAGATTCATCTCGATTCTTTAGGACTACAACGGACACGGGTGCGGGTATTGATGAAGAACTATCGCATGAAAACGGGCTTTGTCTTGGGAAGTGGACACGGGTACGTGGGGCCGGTTTACGAATCGGCAAAGGTAACCCCAACAATGGTGGAGGAATATCAAGTGCTGTACAAGATCGGTAAAGGACTCGGTGTGGCAGATCGTATGCCACGGATCAATTACCCGGTCGGATTGACACGTCAAGAGTTGGAGGACACGTATTATAACCATGGCAATCGATTCTCCCGAAAGGAACCATTCCCCGGGGCATTTGACGAACTTGACGAGTTGTAATTCCAAGATTTTTTATACTTTTACCATATGCATCGGGATTAGATTATCCCGGTTTTGGAGTTCAATCCTGTTTTACAGAGTTCTATCTAAAGATACAATAAAGCCAACTAATTTGCAATGAATCAGTTGGTTTTATTTTGATTTTAATGAATATCCCTTTTGAAATGAGAGTCCGACGAGATGAATTTCAACATAGGACTATCGGCGATCTTTGACTTAAATAGGGCAATTTTATCCGGAGTAGAGTTCACGATACACACTTCTACACAATTCTCCGAATCACTTATAGCACAATAGCTGAAACTAATTTCATCTAACACTTCTTTGTTACTCTTCATTTTCAGATTCGCATTGATACGTTTATAGAGTTTATAAAGCTCATGATAGGGATGGGTACATTGCCTTACAATAACCTCATCCGATCCTGCCGCTTCTTTGATAAGTTTTTCCTTGGACATATCGGTCGTTAAAATCACAGGATTATTATCTTTATCAATAAATAAACCACCATGATATGGGGGATAACAATCCGGTACATTCCCTCCAAAAAACTCACAATACTTTGTCAAGATCCGAGAAGCACGGATATTCTTTTCTCTTGCCTGAAGAAGAGAGTCCGAATCACTCTTCTTTATTTCTATTTGCCTCTCTTTAGAAGAGCCTATAGAATCTCTTGTTTGTCTACCGAAACAAGAAAAACTGCACAATAATATAAATATTGCAAGCGCAAGTAATAGATTTGTTTTCATCATCTAATTTTTAGGTCATACTATTTAGAAAACATTATGAAATTAAATAATATTTTTATAAAATCAAAACATTATACCTAAAAGAAAAAAAACAGCAGATGTAACCAAGCGAACATCTGCTGTTTCAAATATTTTCGGAATGAATGGATTCTAAATCTAAAATTTTAAATCTAAAATCATAAATTAGTTTATTCTTTCACACGTTCCACGTAAGTACCGTCTTCCGTTTTGATACGGATTTTCTCGCCGGTATTGATGAAAAGCGGCACCATCACTCTTGCACCGGTTTCTACTTCTGCCGGTTTCAACGCCGTGGAAGAAGCGGTATCACCTTTCAATCCCGGCTCCGTGTAAGTTACTTCCAAAACAACGGTCGGCAACAACTCAACATATAACGGGGTTTCCGTGTCGGCATGTACAACCATTTCAACAGCATCACCCTCTTTCAAGAACTGGGGAGCATTGATCAAATCTTTCGCGATAGGAATTTGCTCGAAAGTTTCCGTGTGCATCATGATATAGTCCTCTCCTTCCATGTACAGGAATTGATACGGACGTCTCTCGATACGCACCACATCAATCTTCACCCCTGAAGTAAAGGTATTTTCCAAGGTACGACCGGTTTTGATGTTCTGCATCTTCGTTCTCACGAAAGCGGGACCTTTACCGGGTTTCACGTGTTGAAACTGTACAATTCTGTATAAATCGTCTTTGAAAACGATACATAATCCATTTCTAAAATCAGCCGTTGTTGCCATTTATTTTATTTTTTAGATTTAATATTTTTCATTGAGTGTGCAAAGATAAGGAAATCAGCACAAATCACCAAATGAGGATTTTATTTTCTTATATGATCCGTCTATTATCACACAAGTAAGCCGATTTTTAATCCAGCCCAAATAATAAACTAATCATCCTTCTCCAAATTTCCAAGTTGCAAATAATCTTTTGCATTTAATGGAGAAATTATACTTTTACCTGTCTGAATTTCAATTTCTTTCCGAGTATTACCTGCGATTTGACCTCCTTGATTCGCAATATGTCGATTTTCTTCAAATGTTTTCGGTTCACGTTCTTTCGATATTTCGGTTGTCGTCGCTTCTGCAAGCATATTTAGAATCAACTCCATATTGGTCATGTTATCTCTAAGATTTTCTTTTTTTAAACCCTTTAATTGTTTATATTCTCGAGTAGTCAGTCCAGCCCAAGCTTGCGTTATTATATCTGTCAATGCAGCAAATTGCACACCTTCCTTCACTCCCCGACATTTCCATTCATCAGTAAGCTCCTTTCGCACTTCTATACTTTTTAGACGTTGGTTTATCCAATTATCCGAATAACCCAATCGTTTATAGTCTAACAAGGCTTGCTCGATCGACAACTCAGGATCCTCCAGTTGATCCAGACGTTCTTTAGCTACTTGTGCCATCCACAATTTAAAAGGTTCCGCTTTAGGAGAGGGGATCGACTGAATAATTCGAAAAAGGGATTCCGTATCTGCAGCAAGTGTTTTACGCCTCTTACCCGTTTCGGTCATCATCATTACCTGGGGACAATTTGTCCCCATGAACAATCCCAATTCAGAATCACGTTTTCTTACTTTTTTCAAGTAATCAGTCGGATTAGCACTATCTGTCAATACAGAAACAATATCTACAACTGAAAAATACCACTTTTCTTGGTCTTCATCCCAAACTGTACGAATCTTTCTTTCTTCAAATAGCTTTATTGCATCCTTTTGTGTCATATTATTGCTTTTATAAATACAAAAGTAATAATATAAAACCACACTACTTACGCCACAACCGATAATAAACTCCTAACGGTAACGATTTCCCGTATGAATCGGTAAAATACAACTCTCCGAATTGTTCCCCGGTACAATCACCGACCAACTGCCGCACGATGCTCCGGGCCAACAAGGCTGATAACCCCATGGAATACAAATTAAGCACAAGGAAACTATTAGAACCTTCCAACAATTGCCCACACAAGGTGATCAACTCGTTGATATTTTCTTCCAATATCCATTTCTCGCCATTCGCACCGCGCCCGTAAGCCGGAGGGTCCAGAATGATCCCGTTATATTTTTTACCCCGACGTACTTCCCTCTGTACGAACTTTAAAGCATCATCCACGATCCAGCGAACACCATCCAATTTCGAAACTTCCATGTTTTCCCTAGCCCAAGAAACAACCGGCTTCACCGAATCCACATGGGTGACATCCGCCCCGGCACTCTTCGCCGCAAGAGTAGCACCCCCGGTGTAAGCAAACAGGTTCAACACTTTTGCCTCCGAACCAATTCGTTTCACCTGATCGAATATAAAATTCCAGTTCTCTGCCTGTTCCGGGAATATCCCCACGTGCTTGAAAGAAGTCAATCCCAAACGCATCCGGAGATTCATCTCCCCGTAACGGTAATTCACGAACCATTGCTGTGGCATTTTAGGCTTGCAAATCCATTCTCCCCGGTCCTCGCTTTTCTTATCCTTCTTGAAATAAGCATCCGCCCGTTGCTGCCATTCCACGTTGGGAAGCGATTTATTCCATATCGCCTGCGGCTCCGGCCGGGCAATCACGTAACGCCCGAAACGTTCCAATTTCTCAAAAGCACCACTATCAATTAACTCGTAATCACTCCAGCATGAGGGACTTAGTAATTTTATATCCATATCATCCTTTTTAACTCCAATTAAATACAAAAGTAATAACTATCCCTAGATAACCCTTTTTATTTTCAAAAAAATTGGGATATCGAAAATTAAACCATATTATTGTATAGTGAAATAGGCTTAAGCAACATATGGTGAAAAGGCAAATATCAGATTCCATAGAAACAGAAGAACTAATCCAACGATTTAACCGCCGGGAAGAATCTGCTTTTGAGTATATATATGGTTTACTTTATCAAGATTTACTCTACTTTTCGATTAAACTTTTCCACAATTCCGATTTAGTTCCCCAAGATACAATTCAAGATCTTTTTATGAAATTATGGATCGGGAAACATATATCATTCAATTCTTTAGAACACATAAAGGCCTATATGTACACAAGTATCCGGAATAGTTTTCGAGAATACTATTCGCATCAAAAAGTAAAAAGTAAATACGAACAAACCCTACAAAACGAAGACGACCGATTCACATCATATCTTGTTGAGACAGAAGTTATCTCTGAATTAAGCCGCCATCCGGAACTTTTTCCAAAAGAATGCGCGAAAGTATTAAAATTATACCTGGAAGGTTGGGATATCAAAGATATTGCTGAAAAATTAGATAAATCACCCAGTACAATCTACACTCAACGCCAAGAAATTATCGTGATTTTAAAAAAACTGATGAAACGAGAGTTATTCTCACTAATTCTATACAACTCTTTATTAATGCATTACAGAAACAAACGTCATTAGTCAATCCGACAAAATGTTAAAATTTATCTTTTTTTTCTTCACGGGTAGCAAAAATCAATATTAAAACCGTGTTGGAAGAAAAAGATACAATATGAAAGAAACAAAAAGATATATACAAATCCAGACTATCGCACGTCAACTCTGTGATATCATGCAACAGCATGAACTAAAAGATATAGGAGAACTAAAAGAATGGCTGGAACATAACAATACTGCAATAGAAATTATCAAGTCATTAATGGATGACTCTGAACTATCAAAAAAGATTGAACTCCACCGTCAACAAGACAAAGAACAGGCAATTTTATCTCTCCGAGCAAAAATCCAAAAATACCAGCACCACCGAGTGATTATCCGTATCAGTCGTGTTGCTGCAGTAATCGTACTTCTCATAGGGTGTGGTCTACTATATCACAAATTATCACAACAGGAAAAACATCAGACATTAGCATCTACAATTTCCTCCAAGCTATCTCCCGTAATTATTACCCCTAATGGACAATACTATGATCTTTCAAAAGTCCTAACCGATACAACTCACAATTTAAATATTGCTTATAAAAGTACCGAAGAAATCAAATATACTTATCAACCTCCTGCCGTTGATATCGAAGAGGAAGGGTATAACCAACTAATTATTCCCAACCAATGTAACTATCAGGTCACTCTATGCGACGGTTCAGTAGTTCGATTAAACGCTGGAAGTCGCCTAGAATATCCCAATAGTTTTCCTTCCCATGAACGGAAAGTACGCTTAACCGGGGAGGCTTATTTTGAAATCAAGCATGACGGACGTCCTTTTATGGTCGAAGTCCGTCAAGCCTCCATACGAGTATATGGAACCCACTTCAACATAAATGCTTATCAAGAAACCAATATTGAAACGGTATTAGTTGAAGGGAAAGTAGGGGTCTCAATCCAAGACTCTACCTATCAAGAAAAAATATTAAAACCCAATCAGCTTAGTCGCCTTAATTTATTGACAGGAGAACAAGAAATTGTGGATGTCGATGTTCAAAAATACATTGCATGGACGACAGGCTTCTTAAGATATGACAATGACTCACTGGAACTACTAATCGAAGATCTTAGTCGATGGTATGGTACCAACTTCGACTTTAAAGATAACAAACTGAAAAACATCAGAATCTCGGCTTCTATCAATAAAGATACTCCTCTTGAAGAAGTATTAGCCATGATTCAAACAACCGCAAAAATAAAATTTCATTTGATAGAAAGGAGGTACATCATCACTCAATAGATACCCTAAAATGCAGAAGAGAGCATCCCAGGGATACCCTCTCTAACTAATATTCTTTTTTTGTTCTGCCATCGCAGATTGCCGTCGGATGGACAGAAAATGTCTTAATATTAATCAGTTAAAATTATGAATAATGTCATACACTGCCAAATAAAAGCCAAGAAATTTTCAATGGTATTTTTCATGGCAATTTTTCTCACATTACTCTTAGATTATTCCAATGGAGTATATGCAGATCAGATTATTCCGGAACAAAAACAGAATCTTCAACAAGATTCAACCTTTTCCGTAAATTTAAAAAATTCAACCATCAAGGAAATCCTTTATGAAATACAACGGAAAACCGGTTACAGCTTTATGTTCGAACAGGAAGAACTAGGTAAAATCAGAAAAAGCATAAACCTAGTCAACACCACATTAAAAGCCTGTTTGGACAAACTTTTCGAACAAACACCTTATATCTATGAAATCAATGGTAAAACAATTGCCATTGTCAAAAAAAACACAAAAAACCAAGAAAACAAATGTCGTGTAAAAGGTAAAATCACCGATGAAAGCGGGGAAGCTGTAATCGGAGCTACCATTTTAATCGAAGGCACAAGTATAGGAACAGCCACCGATGTAAATGGAGAATTCCAACTGGAAGTTTCAGCCGGAGAAACCTTGCAAATCTCCTTTTTAGGAATGCAATCCCAAAAATACCATGTTACACAATCCACAGACCAATTACTGATCACATTGAAATCTGATGTCAAGGCCATGGAAGAGGTTATTGTCACCGGAATGTTTACCCGGAAAGCCGAAAGTTTTACCGGATCAGCCAAGACCATTACGGCCAAAGAGTTAGAACGGGTAGGAAACGGGAATCTCTTTCAAAGCCTAAGGAATCTTGATCCGTCATTAAACATCATGGACAATCTGGAATTCGGATCTGACCCCAACAAATTGCCCAACATGCAATTACGGGGAACCTCCACTTTCCCGGTAGAAAGTAACACGGATTTAAGAAGTAATTATCAAGACGATCCTAACCAACCTCTATTCATTTTGGATGGTTTCGAGGCCAGTGCCACGAAAATTTTCGACATGGACATGAACCGAATCCAGAGTGTCACAATTCTCAAAGATGCCGCAGCGAAAGCCATTTATGGGTCAAAAGCAGCAAACGGAGTGGTTGTCATCGAAACCAAACGTCCTGTAGGAGGAGAATTCCGAGTAAATTATAAAGGCAGTCTCGATGTCACGATGCCAGACTTAAGTAGTTACAATTTAGCTAATGCATTGGAAAAATTGGAGATCGAGAGAATTGCCGGAATATACGAAAGCGATTATCTCCCTTCTTATCAAAATTTGCAGGACCTGTACAACGAGAGGATGAAAGCGGCCCTAGAAGGTCTAGACACGGATTGGCTCTCAAAACCTTTACGTACCGGGATTGGGACCAAACATGCTCTATCCTTTGAAATGGGAAATCAGAACCTGACCGCAATTGTAGACGTTTCTTACAATAAAGTAAATGGTGTAATGAAAGGATCTTATCGGGAAGTCATTGCCGGTGATGTCAATTTAGCTTACAGGCTGAATTCCAAGTTCCTTTTCCGGAATATCATGAGCATCACCTCCAATCGTTCAGATGATTCCCCTTATGGAGATTTTAATGAATATGCTACCATGAATCCTTATTTCTCCCCATACGACAAATCAGGCGAGATCACCAAGGATAATAACAATCCGATGTATAATGCAACGTTAAACACCAAACGTACCTCCGGTTATCTGGAGTTCACGAACAATTTTTACACGGAATATAGTATCCTGGAAGGATTAAAAGCCGTTGCAAGAATCGGGATTACGAGTCAAAGTAGTACAGGGGATATTTTTTATCCTGCCAATCATACCAAGTTTTCAGACTGGACAGATGACAAGTTTCTACGTAGGGGTTCTTATCAACAAAATAATGGAAAGTATACAAATCTAAACGGAGATTTGACTATACAATATTCAAAAACCTTCGATAAACATTTATTGATGGCGAACTTTGCTTTCTCAGTAAGTGAAAAGAAAAACAGCGAAGTAGTACATTACGCGGAAGGTTTTCCTTCCGACCGGATGGATGATATCACTTTTGCATTACAATATACGGAAAATAAAACACCTTATGGAAATGAAAGTATAACTAGAGATATTGGTTTTACCGGAGTATTAGGATATACTTATGATGATCGATTTCTAGCCGATCTAACAGTACGAGAGAACGCCTCCTCCCAATTCGGAGCCGACAATCGTTGGGGATTATTCTGGAGCGCAGGTATAGGTTGGAATATACACAATGAAAAATTCATGCGGGAGTTAGATTGGGTAAAACAACTTAAAATCAGAGGATCAATCGGGACAAGTGGTAGTCAATCTTTCGAAAGTTATCAGTCAATAGCAACCTATAAATATTATACCGATGTCTCTTACTCCGGAATGCTAGGAGCTTACGTGATGCGATTAGCCAATGACAACTTAAAATGGCAGGAAAAAATGGATTACAATGCCGGTATTGATGCCCGTATATGGAAATTCTCTTTCACGTTCGATTACTACGAGTCGATCACCGATAATCTAATTGTAGATCTCTCTCTACCTACTTCTGTTGGTTTCAGTTCTGTGAAAGAAAATATCGGGAAAGTTAAAAACAGCGGTTTTGATATTGCCTTTACTTATAACATTTTTTCTAAAGGGACCGGTTTTCTAAACCTGACAGGTTCTCTGACAACCAATAAAAACAAAATCATGAAACTCTCTGATGCCATGCGTGCTTTCAACGAGCGCCAAGACGAACTGGTAAGCACCAAAGAGGATGGAGGACGTTCAAAACCTGTACTGCGTTATGTTGAAGGAGGATCATTAAATTCCATCTGGGCTGTGCCATCTTTAGGAATTAATCCTGCCAACGGTAGAGAAATATACGTACGACCGGATGGAACGACCACTTATACTTGGCAGGCCAGTGATCAACAAATCGTGGGTAATAGTCAAGAAAAGTTCAGGGGAAATTTCGGTTTCAACGGTGAATATCAAGGTTTCGGTCTAAGCGTAATTGCCCGATTTACTGCCGGAGGTGATTATTATAACCAGACGTTAGTCGATAAAGTAGAAAATGCGGATCTAAAGCAAAATGTTGACAAACGTCTTTTATATGGTCGGTGGTCGGAAAAGAACAAAAATGCTCCATTCAAAACCTTGCAACCTTATAATGATGCGAATGGGAATTATATATCTGCCCCAAAGACAGAACCAACCTCCCGTTTTGTACAGCGCAAAAACGAAATGACAATTTCTTCCATTAGTGCATGGTACGACTGGCGGGACAGGGTATGGCTGGACAAAGCCGGAATCAGTCGTTTAAAGTTAGCGTTCAACATGAATGATGTTTGCACCATATCGACAATCAAAATGGAACGGGGAACCTCCTATCCTTTTGCCCGGACCATGTCATTCTCGTTAGCAGTAGAATTCTAAATAAATCGATTATGAAAAGAATAATATTATATGGCATCTCGGTTTTAATGCTTCTATGTATTACTTCCTGCGAAGAATGGTTAGATGTTAATCCTAAATCAGAAATTAAAGCAGATAAGTTATTCGATACGGAAGCTGGTTTTAAAGACGCTTTGACAGGATTATACATCAATATGACCTCAAAAGATGTCTATGGAGCTAATCTATCTTGGCAAGCCATCGAATTTATGGCCGGACAATATGATGGAGGGAAAAGCTCTTATATTGAATTACAGAAATACAATTTCGAACACAATTCTTCGAAGAATTTTATCCAAACGGTATGGGCTAAAGAGTACAATATCATTTCGGAAGCAAATTTACTATTAGAATCATTAGAGAAAAAAGGAAATATCCTGAATCCAACTCTTTATAACGTCATAAAAGGAGAGGCCTTGGCAATCCGTGCGATGTGCCACTTCGACCTCATACGCTTATTCGCTAAAGGTAATCTCACTGGACGCCGGGAAATTCTAACCGAACCTTGTATCCCTTATGTAACCGAGTATTCGAAAGAAATTACCGATCAACGAACCTATGAAGCAACTTTACAATTGTTACACCAAGATTTAAATGATGCTCTTTCCTATTTAGAAAGTGATCCTCTTTATACAGGTACCGAGGAACGCCCAGAAGATTATGAAGACGTAACAGATAACATTTTCTTCAATGGGACCTATTATAAAGGGCGAGAAACACGACTCTCCTACCCTGCAGTATTACTCTTAAATGCACGCGTGTACCTGTGGGAGGGTAATCAAGAAAAAGCATTAGAATATGCAGAAAAACTCATCAAGTCCTACGAGCAATACGTTGCACAAGGAGATATGCAATGGGCCACGGAAAGCCGTTATGTTTCTAGCGAAGGAGACAACCGCGATTATGTATTCCAAGGAGAACTTCTTTTCGCATTGGATGTACAAAAATTAAATGAATACATTGAAAATGCTTATTCTGAACATGTAAATGGTAACTATAACAATGACCGCTTGATACAATCAGGACAATTTGTTGAAGAGTTATTTACCTCTTTATCCACTTCCGACCTGAGATTTCGGAAACAATGGCAAATCACCGGAAATAACTTTTTAACGATAAAGATCCGAAAGACCGAAGGAAATTGGTTCACAAATTATTTACCATTAATGCGAATATCCGAAGCTTACTTGATTGCATCCGAATGTCTGAAAGAAAGTAATAAGAAACAAGCCGTGGAATACATGAATTTTTTGAAAACCAAAAGAAACATTCCCACGAGCTCTTTCTTACCTGAAGATATTTCAGTAGAAGAATTACAACAAGAAATCATTCAAGATTATCGAAGGGAATTTGCTCAAGAAGGCCAGCTATTCTTCTGTTACAAAAGGTTAGGATTACAAACTTTCCCAGGCATTCAACATGAAGCAATGACCGACGTACAATATCAATTACCTTACCCAGATATTGAGAATGAACTTGGCCAAAGACAATAACAGAATGATTAAAAAAAGACTTTTATGAACAGAAAATTATCTTATATACTAAGTTGTACATTATTCTCTTTGTTTTGGGTTGCTTGTGACAAAGAAGATATAATGAGATACGACCGAGAGAGAGCCGCAATTGAATTTAAAGGAAATTCGTATTTCTACTCTTTCAAACAGACTTCTCAGGCAATAGACACCGTTAATATTCCTTTCAATTTGGTTGGTTATCCGGAAAATTGGGAAAGAAATGCAGAATTCCTAGTTATAGCCGACAGTACAACCGCTACTACTAATGAATATCGTATTATAGATGCGATATTAAAACCTGGAGAATATCTTGGTTATTTAAGAGTTGAAGTTAAAAATGAGAAAGGAGACAATTTCCAAGATGCCCGCATATATCTAGAAATTGCACAAGGGAAAGACCTCATTCCAGGTGTCGACACCCAAAAGAATTGTTTTCTTTATCTTACAAATAAACTGGTAAGACCTAATAGTTGGACAAGTTGGATTGAACGTTATAGATTAGGAAATTATAGCACCGCCTATTATCAGTTTATTATTGAAGTAACAGGAGAAACAGAATTTCCGATACAATCGGCCATTCCAGGATACAATAATGGCGAGAAGTGGAGTTCCGCTTACACGGAGGCCTTTATTGCAAACTTGAAACAGGAATTAAAAGCTAGAAACGAACGGGAAAAAACTCCTCTTTTACACGATGACGGTACGGCAAAAGACAAAGAAGTTGTTATTGGCAAATATTATCCAAACTAATCTGAAAGATGATGAAAAATATATTATTTACGTTACTGGCAATATGTTTGTTATATGCCTGTTATGACGATAAAAGTACTCTTCCACAATTCGATTTTCCCACTATTGCTAGTGATCGACAAGGGGAAGAAGAATATTTGATTGCTACATTAGGTGAAGAATTTACTTATGAACCCCGATTATGCAAAATACAGGGAAGAGATAGTATCCCCTTAACAGAAAGTGAATTTGACGATTATGGGTACCAATGGAGTCTATCTTTACTCTCTAACGGTAATGACACGACCAAACAAATTATTTCTAATGAACGAATACTAAAAACGCTCATAGAGCTTACACCCACCAATGACGGGTACTCATATTACACATTAACCCTTCAAGTTACTCATAAAGCGAGTCATACAAAAAAGAATTTGATTTGGAAAGTAAAAGTCCTAGGCACTTATGGAAGTGGCTTATTGATAGCGGAAACAGCAGATGGAATAAACTCTGATATTTCTTTGATCATGTCACGTACATTTAACACGAGTTTAAAAGATTATAGCGCAGATGTCATTAATCGTAATATATTCAGCAAGCATAACAATACGTTAGTAGAAGGAGAAATCAGTTCGCTAGCTTACATTTCACAAAATGAACATGCTGCCATAATAGCTCTCGCTAAAGGTAAATCATTAGTTAGAATTGATCCCGTGACAATGAAAGTGATAGACCAAAACTTAGAGTGTTTCTTCTACACGCCTCCGGTTTTTAATCCGCAATTAGTCATAACATGTTGGTCAAGAAGTATACTGATAAATAACGGTCAGCTGCAATACTACAATCCAATTAGCGGCACAAAATATTCATACTATCCTGATACTAAATACGATTTAGCCACAACATACGCTGCCGAATTAGGTTGGGCAGATGCGATATTATGGGATAAAAATGTCGGAAAATTTGTTCAGAAATCTAGCTCCACCGGAGATGTCATAGATTTAGACAATACTATTGCCGAGAAATTCAATCCAGATGACATGCAAGGTTGTGAATGTATCTATGGAGAAACAACTGGAAATGATAGAACCAAATGGCTAATGAAAAAAGACGGACAATACTATGTCTATGTATTAGATTGTACTCACAACTGGGATAAAGACGAGACAAACTTTGTAGGAGTAAACGTCTACGACTTAGGGAACTGTCCGGATATAGAGAAAAGTCCTTGTTACGCATTCTCGAATAATGACGAGTTTTACTATTGTGTAGATAATATTCTTTATGCAGTTCCTCTAGCTAAAGAAAAACCTGAACGCCAAATTTCTTACAACAAATTCGGTTCAACGGAACAAATTACCCATATCTTGATATACCGGGGAAATGGCTATACCACTTGGAGTGAGAGTATTAATCCCGAAACCGGAGAAGAAACTCCTGTATGGCGCAACTCAAAAAATAATGTACTTTGTGTAGCGACTTGGGATGGCAACGAGGGAAGAGTATATACACTTCCTATCCAATATAGTGGAACTGGAGGAATCGCTCCGGACAAGTATGTCAATTGCTACAACAAATTCAATCGTATCACAAAAATAGCTCCCAGAAAATAAAACTTTAACTCTTACAGAAATATGAAATATTTAGTTATTCTTTGCACTTTCTTGTTTAGTTTAAGTGCAAACGCACACACGATAAAAGGAAAAATCACAGGTTTAAAAGATGGAACAATTGTTTATTTGTTAACCCATTCTGATGACAAGATAGACCATAAATGGTCTCTCAGCCACAAAGTAGATAGTACTATTGTTAAAAACGGCAGCTTTGAATTCAATGTGCCAGACTCCCCATATGGTCGTCTGTGGTTATTACGTAGTGATAAAAATCATTTAAAATACTATTTTAATAAAGATGAAAATATCACTTTTGAAGGCTGGGCAACTTTTTTCGGATTAGTTAATGAAACTATCACCGGAGGACACGTACGAATATTGTTGGAGGACATTTTCAAAATATTGGATGATAATATGTTGAATCCATTCGGACGTAGAGAGGGGGTTGAGTGGATAAAAAGGCATGCTTCAGAAGATATCGGCCTCTTTGCTACAGCCTATTTTTACATTGTCAAACAAATACTAAAGGATAGAGATATTCAAGAGATTTTGGAAACTATTCCTGCCAATAAACAAAATTTACCTTATTACCAACAAATACGTGATGCTTATAATCAAAAAAATATCACTCAAACAAAACCTAATGAAGGTTTTACAATCAATGGCTATGTGGAAGGACTTACAGAAGGGATTGCAGAATTAGTTTTAGCCAAGCAAGGAACATTAGGAGTACCGGAAGTCGTTGATAGTGCCGTAATCAAGAATGGTCATTTCACGTTCTGCGGACAAGTACCTTATCCTCAATATTGCAATGTTGGGATTCGAGGAACATCCTTTCCTGTTGGTTTTTACCTAGAAAATTCTCCTATAGAAATAAATATCAAAATTAGTCAAAGTACCCACAAACGAAATGGAGAAAGCATATCTATGAAATCTCTCCAAGGACAGGTATACGGTAGTCACGCTGAAAAAGAAGCCCAATATATTTCTTCTCTTTCAGAACAACAAGACATTGAAGATTGGATCGCAAGTCACCCCTCCGACATGCTAACCTTAATGAAATTAGCCAACACATGGGCTGAAAGATTTCCGCCCGATATGGTAGAGAAATGGCTAAACATGATGGACAAAAATTTATCAGAACATGTTGCTTATAAAGATGTTGCAAAGCAAATTGCCAAACGTCGTGAATTAGCTATCAATGCGATAGCACCGGATTTTGTTCTACCTTCAGATAAAGGGAAAAAAATCTCCTTAAAGAATTTCCGTGGTAAATATGTTCTTCTAGACTTTTGGGCTTCCTGGTGTGGACCTTGTCGAGGAGAAATTCCCAATCTCAAAAAAGCCTGGGACAACTATCACCGGAAAGGTCTCGAAATTATCAGTATTACTCTAGATAAGAAGGAACAAGATTGGCGGAAGGCCTTGTCTGAAGAACAAATGCCCTGGACACAACTGAACGGTAGAGAAGGTAAGGTTGCGGACCAATATAATGTCCGAGGAATTCCACATATTCTACTGATTGATCCCAAAGGCAAAATTGTAGGGATAAATCTTAGAGGTGAAAAACTGGAAAAGAAACTTCAGGAGTTATTATCACGCTAATTAACCTCTATTCCAAGATTCCTATTGAGATATAATTAACATACCTAAATACAGGAAAAAAGAAACGAAACAACCGAAGATCATTTCATTTTCGGTTGTTCCGTTTTATGTATTTCTAAAACAAAATTTATCGAGTCCTGTTACCATCGATAAATTAATCTCATAAAACTTTCCGTTTAGGCACGGTAGCCACGAAATCTTTCAGATAAAACGGTTCAAAATAGGCTACATCTTCAAATTTACCGGTTTCAAATTGTTGTTCAGCAAGCCCAATCATGTTTGCTGCAGAAGTCGAGACCCCGTTAATGAACACGGCATTCGGATGTTTCAAGACTTCCTTCACCTTATCACTCCCATTTCCAAAGAACAAAACTTTCCGGGTAGATAATAAATCGGCAAAAGAATTTTCTTCAATCACTTCAGCGTGAATATCTCGCACGACATTTCCTTCCCGATCATATATTGCCGTATAGACTTCCATGCGACGGGCATCAATCATCGGGCAATAAAAAGCCTCTTCGTCCTCTCTTTGGGCCACGGCATTTGCCAATGCTGCCAATGTACTAACAGCAATCAAAGGTTTCCCGGCACCAAAGCATATCCCCTTGGCTAAAGATACCCCGATACGCAAGCCCGTGTAGGAACCGGGACCCATACTCACGGCCACGGCATCCAAGTCACTAGCAGTCAAGTCGTTCTCCTTTAATAAATCATCCACGTACACGCCTAATAAAGTGGAATGATTAAATCCCTCGTCATTCTCTTTTAAAGCAATCACGTTTCCATCCCGGGCAATCGCCACGGAACATACATCTGTTGAAGTATCTATATTTAAAATAAGAGCCATAATACAATTGAAAATTGAAAATTGAAAATTGAAAATGTGGGGACACTCTCGATTTCAATCTTCGGGTTATTACTTTCTGATGATTTGAATCTCGCCACCAACACCCAGTTTGATGATACTGGAGGGAGCGGGATTCGTTGTTTCTTCCTGACGGAAATCGACCACGTAATCGACAGCAGTTTTCACAGCATCACTGATTTCGGCAAAACACCGGGGAGAAGGTTCCCCGCTGATGTTGGCTGACGTCGAGACAATGGGTTTACGGAAACGGTAAAGCAAGGATTTCGTGAAATCCTCCGAGGTGATCCGGATGCCGATGGTTCGATCTGGGGCAATCAGATTCTTCGCCAAGTTCTTTGCGTTCGGGTAAATGATTGTCATGGGTTTATCGTTCACTTCAAGCAACTCGTAAGCCACGTCCGGAACCTCCACGTAGGATGCAAGCTGACCCACATCGTCCAGTAATACCAACATGGCCTTACTATCCTCCCGGTGTTTCAGCTCGTACACCCGTTTCACGGCAGCCTCGTTCGTGGCATCACACCCGATGCCCCATATCGTGTCCGTGGGATAAAGAATTATCCCCCCATTTTTAAGAATTTCGCAAGCCTTGCGAACTTCTTCCTTTAGCTTTTCATCATTCATTATAAGTCATCTATAGTGGGGACGAAAGTACAAAGTTTACGGCAGGATGTCAATTTTTAAGGTATCTATTTTTATTCTTCCAAACTTTTATTCAAAATATCAATATCGTATCCATATAGTTATAATTTCACTATATTTGTCCCGTAAAATAAAAGGACGGCATTTCAAATTCTAGGAATATGATGAATGACAGTATATCTTCTCCAATATTTTGGATGTATTTTTCGTACGTCCTTTCTTTTATCATTCCCCTATTTTGCGGCCTCACACTGTTAACGGTCAAAGGGGCCGTCCCCAGCGAACAAGCCGGAATGCATCCGCGGAGGCTACTGGGAATTATTTTCACATTCTCGGGGTTGATCTTCATCCCGAACATGATACAAGATATTCATAAATATATCACGGGTGAACTGGGCTTACCCATCTTTGATATTGTCATTAACTTGTTTCTGGTTCCCCTGTATTTTTTCTATTTCCGTAAGCTCACGAAACCGGAAAAACTGACATCCCGAAGAATTTGGCCACACTTGATGCCGGGAATTTTGGTACTGATTACCAGTTTCTTTTTGTCGCCTCTGCAAGAAAAAATTGCGGGGGACGGCGTGTTCTTTAATGCCAACTTACCTTTAATTATTTTCCGTTGCGCCAGCCTGATCCTTCAAGCCATCATGATCACACTATACACGTTTCGCATTCTGCATTTGAAACGAGAACATATGCAACGACTGGAAGAGAATTATTCTTCCATGGAAAACATCGATTTACGCTGGCTAAACCAAGCCATCCCTCTGGCTGCATTTTTCGCATTTATAGCTCTTTTCGCATCTTGTTTTCAAGCCATCTGGAGCGATTATCTATTCCACATCAGTTCCATATTATTCACTTTTTACCTGTTTATCCACGCTCTCAACGAACCTTATATCTGTTACACGGAACAACACGCAGAGATTCATGAAGAGGAAATCATTTCCCCTAATTCCTGCCCGGAACCACCTGTTACCGCTCCAACAAGTGAAACGGAATTATCCCCCGTTTTTCCCGCCCTACCCGAGAAGTACTTAAAAAATCTCGGGATCAAAAGAGAAAAGATGAAAGATGAACTCGTTCACCTTTTCGATGAAAAAGAAATATATACCAACGGGAACCTGACCATCGCCGACGTGGCTGCCTTGCTGGGAACAAACCGCACGTATGTCTCGAACGTTATCAACAACGAGTTTGGTTTCAGTTTCTACCAGTTCGTCAACAAATACCGAATACAGAAAGCCACGATTCTATTAATTCAACACCCGGATATGCAAATCCAGGAAGTAGCCAGCCTTTCCGGCTTCAATTCCCTTTCCTCATTCATCTCTGCCTTCAAATTCAACGAGGGCATCACCCCAAAACAATGGAAACAACGTTACGTGGACCCCTTTTAACAATTTCGAATACGTAAAAATTTTGGAATTCGTACAATCCACGACCGAAAAGGTAAAATTATAACAGAATTTTACTTTTTACTCATCTCTTTCGTGACAAGTCTCTCACATTTGCAAAAAACTTAAATGCTCACGATATGAAAAAATTTATTCTATCAATTCTTGCCATAGCAGCTATGGCAAGTTGTACTAAAACATCCGAAGATGACGTTGATCCTAATGTTCCGGTAGAGATTAAACTAGGAGGAAGTATAACAGCACTTTCAAAAGCGGCCGTTACAACTAATACATTTACCGCTCAAGTTGCATCTTCCGGAATAACAAACAACTATACGACATCTCTTTGGAGTGGAACAGATGCGGGAAAAATAAACGTAAATAATGGTTCTGTAACCTTCACTCAAACGGAATATTATCCTAACGATGGAGGAACCGTTTACATGAAAGGTTTTGCCCCACAAGCAACTATTAATGCGGGACAAGTTGCATACACTATTTCAGGGAAAGAAGACATTATGGTTACATCAGAAATTTCAGGAAGCAGAACAGACAACACCAATAAAGAACTTACTTTTAACCACTTATTAACACAACTCAAATTCAAATTAGTCGCAGAAGATGCCGACGCTATTACTTATTGGGGTTCCATCACATCAATAACCGTGAAAAACGTCGAAAAAGACCTAGTTCTTAAGTTAAATACAGGAGAATTATCCATAGCCACAACTTCCAATAAAGGAGATTTAGAGGTAAGCGAAGAATTCACGTCAAAGGCACTAACAACAACACCTGCAGAAAATGGCTACATCATGGTTCTACCATCAACAACCGCATATGTCCTAAATATTAAAACGGCAGAAAACACACAAGGAGTTGATGTCACTATCTCACCAGTTGTTACGGTAAAAGGTACCGCACACGAAATCACTCTGACATTTAAAAGATCTGAAATCGCCAGTAGCGCAAAAACGACTCCATGGACAACAGGAGACCCGGGAAGTGGAGAAGTAAAATAAGTAAGCATTCGACAAATTAAAAACTACCACATTTATTACAAAGCTAAAATAAAAATTACGACTTTACCACCTACAAATCCGCGATAAAGTCGTAATTATTATTTAATCTTGTCTCTAGATTATACCAAATGCCGAATCAATTCCTCCCGATCACCGTACAGCATATCAATCACCGGAATCTCGATTAACGTGTAGCATCCCGGTTGTTGTTTCATGGATGCACGGGCTGTTGCCACGAGGATTTGTCCGGTTAAAGCCGGGTTATTGATTTTCATGTCAAATTCGAACAACTGGTTCTGCGTCTTGCCGGAAACACCCTTGCGGACAAGATTCACGCCGTGGCCCATATCTTTCAGGCTATCGACACACTCTACCTGCATCACGTGCGTCTCGTCATGCACGAAATAAGGATCGGTCTTGATCGCCTCTACCACTTGTTTGAAATCGTACCCCTCTTTCAGCTCCACGTACACCATCCGGCGATGTATTCCCGTTCCTACCGGAATCGTCATGGATAACGCAGCTTTCACGCCTTCCACGGCTTTCACGGCAACCGTGTGTCCCATGC
>ERZ827101.1199-NODE-1199-length-33790-cov-5.250452_pt1 | contig 33790 bp, 33 predicted proteins | sample MGYA00519869_ERZ827101 | MGnify/ENA primary metagenome ERZ827101 (study PRJEB31778, sample SAMEA3449256) | human gut metagenome | biome: human gut; feature: human-associated habitat; material: faeces | place: United Kingdom | collected 2010/2012 ...
GTCGCTTAGGAGGCGACCGCTCTATCCAACTGAGCTACGGGGGCGTATACAGAAAATATTCAATTTTACAGGGCTCCAGGATTCGAACGATTCGATTTTTAGGAGGGGTGCGCTCTATCCTATTGAGCTACTGGCGCAGAGATGCAGAGCGGCTTGCCGCTCTGTCCTTTTATTTTATCCTCTTCCCTTCACTCTGTCAACGAAAACCTGTCCGTTCCGCATCCATCTGCCCGATGTTGACAGACAGAAGCCCCCAGCGGCCGCAGCCGACCGACAGGGGCAATGCTTCCACGCGCGCCGTGTGCACTCCGGCAGGGCTCAAGATCACAGAAAGTTTCGGATCTGGATCCCCTCCTGCTGGAATTCTTTTTTGATCCGCTCCACAAAGGCCAATGCCTTGGCCCCGTCTCTGTGGACGCACAGAGTATCGCCCTGGATCTCGATCTCCTTGCCAGTGATCGCGGTGACCTTGTGCTCCTTGATCATCTTGATGCACCGTTCCACCGCCAGATCCTCATCTGTGATCATGGCACCGGACTGCTTCCGGGGGACCAGGGACAGGTCCTCCATATAAGCGCGGTCGGCAAAGATCTCCGCCGCCGTTTTCTGACCCATCTTCTGGGCTTCCTCCCCCAGGACGGCCCCCGCGCAGTAGAAGATGCGGATGGATCGATCGATCTCATACACCGCCTCGCAGATGGCTCGGGAGGTCTCCCGGTCATACTGGCACAGGTTGCCCAGCGCGCCGTGGGGCGCCACGTGCTGCAGCTTCAGACCATAGCTCTGGGTGAACGCCATGAGAGCCCCGATCTGATACTGCATGTAATTTTTGACCTCGTCCACAGACAGCGTCATCTTCCGGCGGCCGAACCCCATCAAATCAGGGTAGCCGGGGTGCGCGCCCACGGCCACGCCCCGCTCCTTGGCCATGCGCACCACCTTGTCCATCACCATGGGGCCCCCGGCGTGGTAGCCGCAGGCCACGTTGGTGGAGGGGATATGCTGGATGATACCCTCGTCGTTTCCGATGCGGTAAGCGCCGAAGCTCTCGCCCATGTCGCTGTTCAAATCGATGGTATACATGAAACACACCTCTTTCTGTTACTGGGAGACTACCTGAATGGAGGTCTCATAGACGGTTCCGTTGACTGTAATGCGGTAGTAGCGCACAGGTCCCGGCCCTCCGGTCTGGGGCTGGGCTTGCGGCTGAGCAGCCGGGGCGTTCAGTCTCCGGTCCAGATCGTTGAGGCGCTCCTGCATCTCCCGCCACAGCTGGTGTGCCTGGGAGACAGGGATTGACTGGAAGCGGGTGGCGTCGCCTGGCCGGCACTGGCTGATGACCGGCAGATCTGCGGTGATCACGGTGGCGATTTTGGTATAGCCAGGATCACGCCCAGGATCAAGGCTGTTACCATGCGCTTTACAAAGCTCTTTCGTTTCATCTCAACCATGATTTCAACTCCCTTATAAGAACGGCCCCGGCGAGATCAACTTCCCGGTCAGCGTGGGCGGACAGGTCATCTGCCCGGGCGACATTCTGGTGGGCGATGGCGACAGCATCCTGGTCATCAAGCCTGAGGATGCCGGGGAACTGGCCAAAGCCGCCGCCGTCAAGTTGAAGGAGGAGGGGCAGCTGGCCGGGATCCATGCCGGCAAGGGCTTTCCCCGCCCCTTCGTGGACCAGATCCTGGAGCAGATTGGCGTGGAGTATGTCGATTGATCTTCCCATATCGGCTTTTGACAGAAGGGGGACCGGCTGTGCTGGTCCCCCTCTGTTCCTTGTCAGCTATACAGTACTCCCCCCGTTCACATAGCCCCCATCATCTCCGCATCCGCAGAAAACATGAAGCTGTTCTCGATTTGACGCTGGCACAAAGCCGTGATAAACTACCCCATATCCCAACCTCACCATCCCTAATCCCTCAAAATAAGGAGTTGCTGAAATGAAACCAATGGTCAGCGTCATTGTGCCGGTTTACAATGCGGAACAGACCATCCGGCGCTGTGTGGCCAGCATCCTGGACCAGCAGTTTACCGACCTGGAGCTGCTTCTGGTGGACGACGGCAGCACCGACGGCTCCGGCGCGATCTGCGATGAATTTGCCGCCCGGGATGCCAGGGTGACTGCGATCCACCAGAAAAACGCCGGGGTCTCCGCCGCCCGCAACCATGCCCTGGATCTGGCTCAGGGCGTCTATCTCCAGTTTCTGGACAGTGATGACTGGATCACTCCAGACGCCACCCGCTCTCTGGTCCGGGCCGCAGAGGCCCATCGCTGCGATCTGGTGATCGCGGACTTCTACCGGGTGGTCGGCGAGCGTCTCTCCCGAAAGGGCGACATCGACGAGGACAGCCTCCTCACCCGGGAGGAATACGCCGCCCACATGATGGAAAATCCCGCGGACTTTTATTACGGCGTCCTGTGGAATAAGCTGTACCGCAGGGAGCTGGTGGAGCGGTACCATCTGCGGATGGACCCGGAGGTCAGCTGGTGCGAGGACTTTTTATTCAATCTGGAGTACATCCGCCGGGCGGAGCGGTTCTACGCCCTGTCTGTCCCGATCTACTACTATGTCAAGACCAAGGGGTCCCTGGCGTCCCAGAGCCTGAGCATTTCCAGGACGGTCAAGATGAAGCTGATGATCTTTGAGTCCTATCACCAGTTTTATAAGGAGGTGCTGGATGAGGAGAGCTATGAGCGGTGCCGGGCGAAGGTGTACCGTTTTCTTCTGGACGCCGCCGGAGATGGCGCGGTGCCGCCCCTGCTCCCCACCAGCCAGCGGCTGGGCGACGAGCGTGTGCGGGCCTTTCAGGCCGGTGTGATGGGAAGCGGCCCCCTCTGCGACGCCTACCGGGAGCGGCGGCTTCTGGAATCCCATCTGGAGACCGCCGCGCTGAAAAACGGGCTCTCCCTCCAGGAGGCCCAGATCCTGTTGTCCCTGCATCAGCTGCACGGGCCCTGTACCCGCCGGGAACTAGCAGACTTTTCCGGGCTCTCCCGGGCCTCCCTCGCCCTCGCCCTGCAACGACTGTCCTCTAAGGGCCTGCTGGAGAGCGAGCCCCCCGGCTATCTGGACATGCGCAAGCCCGTCCTGACGCCCGAGGCAGGCCCCGTGATCGCGGATCTGGAGGCGGCTCAGGAGGATGCCCTTGCGGACCATCTGGCTGGCTTCACCCCGGAGGAGCGGTCGGAATACCTGGCCTTTTCCCGGCGGATCACGGAAAACCTCCAGCACTGCTTGCAGAATTGAACTCATGGACCGCATTTCCTGGATAGAAAAAGCCTCTCTGCAGATCTTTCCGCAGAGAGGCCTTTTTCGGAACATGGACCGGCAAGAACGATTTTGTGCGTTTAAAAGCAAGAAACACAACCCATACAAGGAACATCCTGAATTTTTTAAAAAAGAAAAAAATCCCTCAAAGCCTTGCGGCTCTGAGGAATTTATCTGGTGGACGATACAGGACTTGAACCTGTGACCTCCCGCACGTCAACCCAGACCAGAAACTTTTTCTAACAATTTCCGCTTATTTATAGGTGCTTTTGCTTTATTTTATCTGGTTTCCAACGCTTTGTTAATGCAAGGTCTCCGTGTACTTTGAGTGCGTCTGTGGCTGGTTGTGTGGTCAAACACGCCTCTCTTAATCTTAATTTACTCGTTTTCCCACCTGACATATTTTAGCACAGTGTAAACAAAGATATTGTCCGGAATCTTTTGTTGCAGACGATTCTATTCTTTTTATACAGGAGCAGATACTTCTCCTATTACTTCACTGAATCTCCTCAAAAGCCGCACACTTTAAACAACAACAAAATACGTCCATGGCCTGCTGAAGTTCAGAAACAGAAGGATACGAGGGGGCAATGCGAATATTTTGATCCTTTGGGTCGATGCCATAAGGGAAGGTGGCGCCTGCATTCGTCATGATCACACCGGCCTGCCTACAGAGCTGAATGGTGCGTTTAGCCAGCCCGGGAAGGGTGTTTACTGAAACAAAGTAGCCGCCTTTGGGACGATTCCAAGTGGCCAATCCCAAGGGCGCAATTTCCTTCTCCAGGGTGTTTGTTACCACATCAAACCGTTGCTTTAAAATTTCGGCATGCCGCTTCATGAGACCTAACACATGTGCCTTATCTTTCAGATACCGAACATGCCGCAGCTGATTGACCTTATCATAGCTGATGAGCTGGACATCCAGCAACCGGAGCATATACTCCATGTTTGCCTGGCTACAGGCAAAGCATGCCACCCCAGCGCCCGGGATGGTGATTTTGGAGGTGGAGGCATATTCAAATACCATGTCCGGATTTCCGTTTTGTGCGCAGAGGCTTATGATATCGGCAAAGGGGAGAAATTCCCCCTCAAACTCATGTACACAATAAGCATTGTCCCACATCAGCAGAAAATCCGGAGCGGCAGGTCTCATGGCGGCCAGACGCTGGACGGTTTGGGCAGAATAGACGATTCCATCCGGATTGGAGTATTTCGGAACGTTCCACATTCCTTTCACGCACGGATCCTGGATCAGTTGCTCCACCACATCCATGTCGGGGCCTTCCGGCGTCATAGGCACGGTAATCAGTTCAAATCCGAAAGACTCTGTGATCTTGAAATGCCGGTCATAGCCAGGAGCAGGACAGAGCCATTTGAGTCCCTTTTGTTGACTCCAGGGCCGTTTGCTGTGCAGCAGGCCGTGCGTCATTGCTTTTGCAATGGTATCATACATCAGGGTCAAACTGGAATTACCGCCCACGAATACCTGTTCAGGAAGACAGCCAAGCAGCTCTGCGAAGAGACTTCTTGCGCTGGATAAGCCAGCGATCTCGCCATAGTTCCGGGCATCGATGCCGTCATCAAAGCACTCTGCGGGGTCGGTCAATGCGGTGAGAAGACCAGAAACCAGCTCCAGCTGCTGTTGGCCGGGTTTGCCGCGTGCCATATTTAGCTTGAGACCTTGGTTCAACCAATCACGATACTCTGCCTGGGCCAAGCTGCATTGGGTCAGGATATCGCTGGAACAGACTGTATGCATATCAACACCTCATATTCTCAGACACTGCTTATAACAGTAGTATAACATCGAAGGAATATTCTGATTTTTAAAGTGCTGGGCCGATATGGTTCATTAGGTTCAGGCGTTTTTCCGAATCAGTTCAAAAAGGGTCATCAGACCTTCGCACATTACGGGGTCCAGTACAGGAAGACCGGTTTCCCGTTCCAGGGCCGGAGCAATTTGAATGCTGGACATTCCGGTACAGCTTAGAGCGATGACGTCTGCGCCCAGCTGCTTTTGCCGCTGTGCCTGCTCCACGGTGGCGGAATACCCCTGGGGCGTCATCAGGTCGAGGACGCTCTCGACGCCCTTGCCGCGGGCGTTATCTACAATATGATCGCCAAAGACTCGCTGATAACCGGCCGGAACATCCTCGGTGATTCCCAGCACAGCGGGGTGGCTGCCATAGAACATGCATAGGGCAGCAGTACTCTCCCCAGCCCCGATGACCGGGATGGGAACTGCCTGGCGCGCTTGTGCAACTCCGGGGTCTCCGGCACAGCTGACAATGATCGCGTCAAAGCCCTCTTGCCACATTTCTTTTGCCATAGCCACCACCTTGGGAACGCCTAAGGCCATAGTCTGGTCGTCGTGGATTCCCTCCGGCTGGTCTGGGATACAACGGGATTCGACCTGCAGCATGGGGAAATACTGTTCGATCAGCGCCCCGTGCATCTGCATCAGCTGGGTGTCGTCTGTGGTCAATACGCGGATCAGGCCAACTCTATATTTCTTCATATCATACTCCCCTGCCTTTATGACATTTTAATGGAATGAAAAATAGTCTGCTTGTTGGCGTATGCGCAGGAGCGGTGCTGGCTGCAGCCGGAACAGGGATAGGTACATTCCGCTAAGCTGTCTGCATCCACAGGCGGCTGGGACGGAAGGGCTTTGATCTGTTCTACCAGGTGGAGGACTTTTTCCACTTCTTCCTGCTCCCCTTCAATCTGAATCGCTACGGAGGCTTCTGCACCGGAAAATCCACCTTTGGCAAAAACCAGAGCGTTTACACGGGCATAGGACTCAATGGCCTGGGCCTCGGTCAGAACTTCTCCTGGTATGGGGGCAAGGCTGCAGGCCATGCCATAGGAAAAATCACACTTTTTTCTGGAAATCTGTGGGTTCAACCGGGTCAGATCCCCTGGGATGAGCTTCATCACACTGGTCAGGATCAAGGTGCGGATCCCTTCCGTATAGAGGAAGGGCATGCAGGTCCCATAGCCGCCCCCACCAGAGCTGCCAATCAGCAGTGCGGCATGGCCAAACGCATCCAGTGCGTTTGCTCCGGTGACAAACAGATCGCCGGGCCCCATTACTTGGAGGGTTTGCTCCAGACAGGAATCAACATTTCGGATTTCTCCGTGCTCATAAAGCAGAAAATGGGCGCCCTGGCCCTCCGCTTTGCCCCGCTTCATCCCGTTTTTGGTAATCCGACCGCAAATACGCATAGGCGTGTCAGCCAGCAGTGTAGTCAGACAGGAGACAGTGGAAGACCCTTTAAAAAGAACTTTTCCATGGGAGAGGTAGGGGGCGAATAGACTGCTGTCCAGAACACAGCGGGCAATCAGCCATTGACATTGCACACCCCAAAGCGTGAACTGTGCGATCGCCATAGAGAACCTCCTCTCATATTTGGAACGACCCGTCCTTTAGAACCAGCATATCATCCAGATAGAGAGTGGGGTTTTTGATGATTCCGTCGATGTGGCAGTCCGCTTTATTCGTCCCGCCAAATCCGATGTTGGTTCCAAAGGCAATATGCACGGTCTGATAGGCCTTCTCATCCTCCAGGATCACGCCAGTCAGTCTGGCGGCGTAGTTTGTGCCGATGCCCAGCTCGCACAGGGTGGCATTGCGCTCATTGTTTAGCAGAAAGCCCACCTTTTCTGCATCCGCGCCCTGGATGCTCTGCAGCTTTCCGTCCTTTACCTGTACCTGAAGGGGGGATTCCAGCAGACCAATGCCCACCATGGAGCCATCAATGACCATAGAACCGTTGGAGCCGCTTTCCAGGGGGGCGATGTAGGCCTCGCCGGAAGGAAGGTTTCCGGCCTGCCCCTTTTCCCGGTACACGCCGGGGCTGGGAATGCCGGGCCGGCCAGCCAGATCCAGAGTCAAGATATGGCCGTCTTTTTCAATGCGGGCGGTGGAGGCCTGGGTGAGCATCTCAGTGACCCGGTTGGTCAGCTCCATCACGGTATCGTAGTCCGCAGTCATAGCGCCCTGACGGAACATGTCCTCGGTGATATTGGGCATGGTGGCGATCCGCGCCCCCGCCTTTGCCGCTTCAATCTTGGCACGGGTGTGGGTGATGGAGGTGCTCATGGGGCACAAAACCACATCGGCGGCCTTCATAGCGGCGGCAATGCAGGCCGGGGGCTCCTGGCCGGATACCTCACGGGGAGACATGGTTACCAGCATGGCGTCAGCGCCCAATTCCTTTGCCGCTTGATACAGTGCTTGGCCGATTTGAAGCTTTTCGTCGTCCGTCACCACCAAAACCGTCTCGCTCGCTTTCACAGCCATGCAGGAAGTCAAAACACGACTTCCGATTTCTACCAGATTCATTGTGTTCCTCTCTTTCAAGCTAAAAGTTCCATCAGCGCCCGAGCCGCCAGCGTCCGGGAGAGGATGACCGACTTCCCGGAATGCTCACGGAAGCGTGCCTTCATCTCCGCGCTATATCCGATGCAGTCCATCACTGCCAAGTCCACGTCCAATTCCGCCACCTTTTGGGCCGCCCGGTCCAGCTCCTCTGCACTTCCGTAGGGAGAGGCAGGGATGGCGATGATTTCTGAGACGTACTCCTTCCACTTGGCTTCTGACTGGGCCACTTGCTGAGGCGTGGGGGTGATGACTGCGATTTTGCCCCGGCTCGCCAAGGCGGGCACCAGGCCGTTGAGTACCTTGCAAGGGAAGATTAGGGGAACTTTGGAGTGAAATACAGCCGGAAAATCTCCGGTACAGAGAAACAAGATCATCTCCACGCCCTGTTCCTCCAGTTTATCAATGCAGTTTTGCAATCTGGGCAGGATGAAGCGCTCTGCGAAGATCACAGAGCTGCCGTCCTGCAGGCGTGAGATCAGCACATAGTCATCCGGACCGGGGGCAAAGGCCTGGATTTCTTCCCGGGTAAGGCCGTCTAACCCTCCGGCTTGGATCAGCTCCACCTCCTCCCCCAGCAGAGGAAGAATATCTTTCGTTACATCTGTTCTTGGAGCCTGACCGATGGTAATCGCACCGACTTTGCGCATGAGAAAACCTCCCTTTTCTGCATGTCGCCCCAGAGCATCTGAGGCCGCATGGATTTTTATTTCTTTCCGAAGCCCTGAAAATGGCTCATATCCCCGTAAAGCGCCTGGAGCCGTTTAAACTCCTCCGCATCATAGAAGGACAGCTTACCCCGTCCAAAGGCCTTGGCAGCCTCCAGCATAAAGCGGGCGGCTTCCTCGATGTCGGCGAAATGACTGGCGCCAGTGGCGCAGCCGGGTACCGGAGTCTGGGTGGCAATAGCTACGCCAACCACCGGGGCTTTGGTGGCGGTGGCGGGCTGAAGAATGCTGTTGAGGTGGTACAGGTCGTTGCCATAGGGAGTGATATCCTGCTGGGAGAGGGGAAAAACGTGGGCGGGCTTGCCCAGGGTGATCTCCATAAGATCCACCAGGTCGCTGCTGACTTTCAAAATATAACCCTGCATGACAGTGGGAGAGATGGAAAAGTCCCGGGTGTTAATAATCTTATTACCCTTGGTGGTATCCACAGAGAGGATGGCGTCCAGCTCGTCGGTAACCTCTTCCCGGTTGACCTGAGCCATTTCCACCGGAGAATCCATGAAGGGAACGGGGGTATGAGGACGTGTGGGGGCGTTGGGGCAAACGTGGGTGGAGATGAACACATCTCCCTCCAGATGGTCGCCCTTTGCTTTCATGTCCAGCAGCTTGGCAGCCACCGACAGAGCACATAGAGCACCATCGCCATCGGAGACAAAGCCGATACGCTCAGGCCGAGCGCCCAGACCGCCCAGACGGCCCAGCAGACCGATGGTAGGGGCGCTGCCGCCGGCGGACTTGCCCCGGCTGCCGGGGATGCGCACCTTTACCATATCGGTTTTTCCCTTGGGCCCCTGCAGGGCGTAGACCTCAATATTGGCCTGGGGATCGATGGCACGCAGATACTGCTCCACGGCCGCGCCGGAGGCGGAGGGAGAATCGAGAATGTCGATAAGTTCAATTACTTGCTTGATAAGCATGGGAAAAACCTCCTGTCAATAAATTAGAAGTCAACGTGAGCCAGCATGGGACGGTGGATAATGCCCTCCACCTCGCCCAGCAGTGCCTTGTCAAACATAGGAGCAGACAGCTTCAAATTGTGGTAGCTGGTGCGGATGAGATAGATTTCTTGCTCCGGCACCAGATCAGAAGTGGGGGTAGGACGTCCGGTCTGCGCATCAAAGGTCATGATGAGATCGGGGAAAGTACCCATTCGCTCCCCGTTCGGGCCATCTACCGTCATATACTCGTTCCAGAAAGACATCTCATAGCCACACACTTTTACGGTGCCTACGTCAAAGCCGCCCTCGCTACGCAGCTGATAGTCCTCTACAATGCCACGGGTCAGTACCTGACCGCCTAAAAAGTCGGCCACAGCATGTACGGCATAGTCCACGGAACGCTCCAGCCCCTGAGCATAGCACCGGCCTGTTTCAATGGCGTGGGAGAGTCCGCCCAGAGCGCTGTTTTCCCGCAGAAACTGGGCAGATACCGGGTTGCGCACCACAGAAACCAGCCCGCCCGCCTCCACGGCGGAAGCCCGCACCAGTTTGGAGCAGTGGGTGATGGAGCCAGTAACGGTGCACTCTACATGGCGGCCCAGCTCCTCCCGGCCGCCTACACAGGTCATGGTGGTGACATAGCTGGGGTCCCGATGAAGGTTCAGGCTACCCATAACTCCGGTGGGGTGAGCTCGTCCGTTGCAGGGAGCATCCAGTAAAGGGATGCCCAACACGGAGGCCTGGAGCCAGCCGTTGAAAGTGGAACCGCCGCCGTTTTCGTTTGTAACAATGCCGCCCAGCTTCAGCCCGGTTTTTTGCGTGAACAGTTGCACGCAGCGCAGGAGGTCTGCGGGACTGACGTACTTCTCCTTGGCAGCTGGGGCACCTACCATAGAAGCAGTTACAATGATGGCGTCGGGGTCTACCGCGTCAATGGGAGTCAAGTGCAGGTCGCTGAACTCAACGGCCAGGTTGCCGGTCTTCGCGCCAGTGTCCGCCGAGCCGCCGCCACCGCCGCCCAGAATAGAACCTCCCAGAGCGGCCCAATTAACCGACTGGGCAGTGAGACGGGTGAAATTTTTTTGCATGGTTACCGCTTCCTTTCCAGAATTATAAAATCTGTTACATGAGCATAGAACGGATGAGATTGCTAAAGAAGCCATACAGACCGTCGCCGGCAATCAGACCGGAGTCACGCACTTCCATAAATTCAGTGCCGAAGATCAGGCGGACTATCACAGCCAGCAGCACGCCGATACCGTAGATAGGATTATTCAGCAGCAGGCCGGTGGCAAAAAGGACACCCACCATCTTGGTACCGAAAATGATCTGGATGATCGCGCCGGGAATGGCCCACAGCAGCAGCTCCCGCAGCAGGCTGGGGTTTGCACCGGCCTGAGCGGCGGCGGCAAAGGTGTAGCTGATGGGGGGCATGATGTCCTGAGAGAGGTACATATTGGCAAACATCAGTACCACCAGAATACCGATAATGCCACCCAGCATCTCCACCTTTACCTGTTCCCGGCGGCCCTGGATCTCCCGGGCAGGGTCAGCTCCCTTGCCCCGGAGGATCCAACCAGTCTTCAGGTCATAGCCCATGTCGGCAAAGCAGGGGCCAACAGAGCTGACATAACCGGTGAGGATGGCCACAGGCAGAGCGGGGAAGCCCATCAGGATGCCGAGCGTCATGAAAATAGTAGTGATGGCAAAGGCGGGGAACCAGCCCGAGTGCATAGCGGCCATGCCGACCAGTACCATGGCCACGGCGGCAGAGAAACCAGCCCACAGCACCCATAGGATGGACAGGCCCAGAGACATCTGGGTGAAAATGCCGGTCAGCGCGCCTACGATAATGGCACCACCCACAAACAGTCCCATGGCCAAGGCAAGGCTCTTCTTGGCAGAATCCTGAGAGACCGTGACCTCTATCTTCTGGGCAGAAGCGCTCTTGTGGCCGCGGAGCACAGTAATAATAGACTGAACCAGGGCCACCATGCCCGCTCCGATCATAACGCCGGATGGGATGTTAGAGGCGCCCATGTTAAAGCCAAAGATTTGTTCAGAATAGCCACGGAGGATCAGGCCGATACCCAGGCCGGTCATGGCAATGATATCGGCAATAAACACGATGCCGATACCGGCCACTGGCAACTTGAAGTAGCTGCCTACAACGCCCACGACAAGGCCTTCCAGCAGACGACGTCCTTTTTTCCCGCCCTCATCGCCAGCCTGAATAGCGGTGGCGGTGGCCACCCCGGGAGGCCAGGCACCCTGAGCCGGGAAGATGGCGGAGTCATATATGCGGCCGATAATGTAGATGGAGACGGAGGTGCCGATCATGCATCCAATGCCCATCATCAGGATGGAGGAGGCTTCCCCCATCAAAAAGAGCATCGCCACCGCAATAAAACCGCAGTTGGCGGCGGAAAATCCGGCTGCCGAAGCAATGGTCTGAAGCAAATTCTGGCGCTCCAGATTGCAATATTTCAGACAGGCATTCAGGGGGATGCGGGCCACCAGCATGGCTACGATGGCTCCCAGCAGGGATGTGTTTGGTGTCGTTCCCAATTTGCCGATGATGTTCATACATACGGCACCTACCAAAAAGGCGATGAGAATTCCGGGGATCAATGTTCCGGGCTCAAAAGCCGAGATGTAGGTCTGTTCTTTGTACTGCTTCTTGCGTTCTTCCTTTGTTTGCATTTTGGTCCCTCCTTGGTAATATGGTTCTATCCTCCATTCCTCCTAATTAAAGAAGGAACGAACGATCACGGGAAATGTTTTCCGATATACGGAAAATAAGAGGTACAAAATAAGGCATAGGTACGCCAAAATTCCAATAATAAAAAAATATTTTCTATATGCGCAAAAGCAGAGGGAAAACAAAGCGGGCGCATGCCCGTTTTGCTTTAATCCATAGTGGGAAACGAACCCATAGCCAAATTGACTTGTTCTGCCACTTCCCCAAATTTACGCACTAAAGTCTGTTTACTTTGAGGAGTGAGTTCTGAAATATAGCCCCCTGTACTGAGAGCACCCACAAGGCTTCGGCTACGGTCAAACAGAGGAAATGCCAAGCCGAAGCGACCCGGGGTAAGGATCCCTTCGCTGAAGTCATAGCCACACGCTACGATCTCCTCCAGTTTAGCTTCCAGTGCGTGCCGTGCGGAGCCGTGCATGGATAACCCGTCCATATAACGCTGCTGTTCATGAGGCGGCAAAAAGGCCAGCAACACACGGTTTGAGGCACCTTTGTGCAAGGGATAAATACCGCCGGAACGCACAGAGTTGGAAGTATCCCGAATAGAACCGATTTTTTCGATGCAAATGCTGCGTCCAACACAAGGAATCGTCAGAATGCAGTGTTCACCAGTACGCTCATAGTAGTCCCACATGTAGTACTGGGCAATCCGCTTAACTTCCCGGTTATCCAGGCTTTGCGCCCCAAGGAGAAGCGCCTTGTCACCCAGAAAATACCGCTTTCCCCCCGGTTCTTGCTGTAAAAAACCAGATGCGGTAAGGGTATATAAAAGGCGGTAGACCACGGTGGTACTCATATTACATCGTCGTGCTACTTCGCTGAGGGTTAGCCCAGGAAATGAACCTATTAGTTCTAAAATTTCTAATGATCGGCCTACTGTTTGTAGATAGCTATTGGCTTCTCTCATCTTAAAAAACATCACTTTCCTATTTCAGAAAATCATTTTCGTATACTGGTTAAAATAACTATATCCAAATTTTATTCTGATGTCAATTCTTGTTCATCTTCTCCCACGGAGAAATATTATTGCGTTTTTTGGTGAAAATAGCAATCTTGATTGCGGTATTAAAACTACTGCACGACAGATTTTACATTCTTATGGAGCAGGCCGAGCGGGAAATCGAAACTTACCACCAGCAACTCATCGAACATCTGAAAAACCGAGGAAAAACTGGTGCCCCGTATCATGGACGCATAGAGCCTGATCGCAGAGGAACGCTCTATGGGCAGTTTCCTCTGCGGGTTCCAATTGGCTTTGGAAATGGTAAACGAACTGAATCACTTTGAAATGGACAGGCATCCATCTCCGGAAGAAAGAGCGGAGACGGATGCCTGATTCTATCCCTACTGAATGGCAAGGGTGTCGCCCAACCGATATCGGCACAGTCCAAAGCCTGTTTCGGATCGCTCCAAGACGCTCTCCGGGATCTGCTTGAGATACTTTCGCCCAAAGCTGGTGGTGCCGAAGTATGCGTCAAAGTTGGCCACCGGCAGCACTACCCAGTCGGAGTCCTCTGGATTGTTGGCAAGGTAGTAGGACACCAGAGTTGTGACCATATCCAGAGGAACCCCCTTGGGCGTGAGCGTGCGGAGTTGTTTTACTAACTCAGGCGGCAGTGATTGCTCCTTATCCCGGAGTGGGCCCAGCTCCAAAGCCTGAGCCAGAAAGCTGTCAAACCGCAGGCCCCACTGTCCCTTAGTGGTGGGAGCAAACAGAGGAATCTGCATTTGGATTACCTTGTCCCGCCAGGCCCGGTCAAAGCCCTTCTCAATGGCAGCACACTTCTTCTGGGCGCTGCTGGATACCCGTTCTGGATTTTCCCGCACAAAATCCACCACTTGATGTACATGGCGGTGAAACCATCCGCTGCCATTTTCGTCCACAAGGCCGGGAAACTCCCCATGGAGTTTTCCGAAATCATTGCCAAACTGCCACGCCTCTCGAGGCGTGGCTTTTTTACTGTCCGGCACACTGCACCAGGCGCACAGGCCCCGCTTGGCATAGTCGAGGCGCTCCCGGGGCGCTTCGGCTGGGCTGCCATCCTCATTATGAAACAGAAATCCTCTTGCCAAGATGGTCAGCACCCGGTTGAGTCCCTCGAAATCCAGGATGGTGTCGAAGGTAAAGCGGCCCAGATAGGTGGTGTCCTGCTTGTTCCGAGCGGTGTAGTTTACCACACCGGTGTAGTCCTGAAACTCGTTCCACTCATTCAGCATGATCCACCTCCAGAACATGTTCCTCAATGTGATCCGGCAGCAGATCCCACAGCAGGTTTCGCTTGCCCAGGGCCACCACATAGGGCACCGCCAGGCTGGGCCAGACGATCTTGTCCAGCAGCTTGCGGCAGACCTTGGACACCACGGCCCGCTCGTTGCCGCTGAAGGGGGCAGACAGATAGGCCTCCATCATCTTCTGGAAGTCCGGGGAGTCCGCCGGGCGGCGGAGCTGCTTCCGCTCCCAGGCTGTCGCCAGATCGTCGATATCGCAGACCAGATCACCCAGCATACGGAACCCGCCGTGGCGGAAGTCGGTCAGGAGATCGTAGTAGTCGGCTCCCTCCGGCAGCCACTCCCGCAGGAATGTTTCTCTCTGTGCTTCTGTCATCAGGTGCCACTGCTGATCCACAATCGCCTTTCTCAAAGTAGAAATACGCTCCGATGAAAGCTGCTGGAAGAAGGCGTACAGCTGGTCGCTGTCGTAGAGTTCCTCTTGTCCTCTGGCATAGAGCATACGGTCAATGTCCGCTTTTCGCTGCTGCCCCTTGGCGGGGGTACGGCAGGCCCGGATGCGGGAGAGACAGTGCTCGTAGTCCCACAGCAAGGCAGAAACAGAAGAAAGTATTTTCTCATCCAGCTGCCTCTTCCAGTTTCGTTTCTGGGCAAAGGCAAACAACTCGCTGTCCTTTGCCGGTTTCTTTTGTATCTTGGGCGTATTGCGCTCCAGCTGGCGGGCCAGCCAGGGTAATCGCTCCACCGGGGAGTCCACCATGTACCAGTCGATCCCGGCAAAGAAGGTCTCCAACCGCTCCCGGTGGGTGGGCTCGTACCAGGTGCGGTTACGCTCCTCCGCACGCTCCAACAGATATTTGTACTGGAGAAAAGGAGTGCGCTTTACCTTCCGTCCGCCCAGAAATTCATCCAGATTGGGCCGTACACCGGTCTTGGCCGCGTCGATCTCCAGTCCGCTGTAGATGGCCAGAGCCTCCAAGTCCCGGCGGCACCGCTTGCGCTCCTCCGGGTCGGCGTGGTCGTTGTAGGCGATGACGCTGCGATCCAGGGCGGCGTTGCAGATCTGTCCAATACGGGCAGCAAAGGTGTTCTCCACCGTCTGAAACCGGGCCTGCCAGTCGTTGGCATCGGACTTGGGTGCGGACAAGGATGGAATTTTCAGCAGGGGCAGGTTGGCGTTGTTGGAGAGCTGCTGGTGGACATCGTAGTCATAGTTCCGCTTCACACAGTGGTTCAGGATGGGATCGGCAATGGTCTTGATGAGGTCGCCGTCGTAGTCCGCACCGCCCAGCCGCTCCGCTGCCAAACTGTCAGCGGACACCATGACCACATCGGTGAGGTGGCCCAGGTAGTGTTGGCGCAGTGCGTCTCCCCCCGGATACACCGACAGCTGCAATTCCTCATTCCGGGCGATGTGGGGATTGCGCAGCAGGGTGCAGCTGTCCTCGTGGTCATAGGCCGCGCCGGGTGCAAAGAAGCTGTCCTCCGCAAAGAAATCTCCCATCACCTGATTACAGAAGTCCCGCTCACCGGGCATCTGGAACACACGGGGCGCAATTAACTGCCGCAGCAACTCCAGGAGATCACCGGAGAGAAAACGGTTGTCCCCTGACACCAGCAACCGCCCAACGGCGTAGCCGCGGAGGATTTTCCGGGCCTGTCCATCCAGCTGTTCCGTATAGATAGGTTCGCGGATAAACTTCGGGTTCCTCTCCAGTACCCGGGCCATGATGTTCGACCGACTTCCTTTTGGCTGGCTCAGGCCCCGGCGAAAGTATTCCTGCTGATATGCTTCATTGGCACGAAAGTTGTAGTAGGCCGTCTCGGTGGCCTTGGTCAGCCATTGCCGTGGATCATCCGCTGGACTGTGGTCCCAGCCCTCCGGCAGGTCGGCGGGCCGGAACTCCGCCGGCTGGATGGAGAGGGTGGAGAGAAATTGGTAGTTGAGTTCTACCAGTTTCTCTGGCTCCGTCTTGCTCAGGTTGGTGATGTACAGGGCGTGGTTGTAGTCCCGAAAGGCGTTCCAGTAGTCCTCCCAGGTCATACCGTTTTCCCGCAGCCAGCCGTAGGCCTTGAACTGACTGCGGGTGAGGATGATGTCCACACTGCGGACAGGGTGCACCTTGCCCCAGATGTCCACAATGGTCTGGGTACCGCTGCGCTTCAAAAAATCTTTAAAGTCCACCTGGTGTAGCATCCCCTTGATATAGGGCATACGGATTTGGAAGGAGGTGTGGATGTGGCTGCCGCAGCAGGCCTTGTCCACCACATCGGCGTACTCTTTAGAGATGAGGCCCACACCGTCAAAGCAGGTGATGTCCAAATCCTCATAATCTTCCGACAGGCGAAGCGTTCCTGGCTGGTCAAGCTCACGCAGAGTGAGGATAGGAACATGCTCCACCCTCTTGATTTGATTGTCTATGACAATGACCCGGTGTTTTTTGTCAATGCGGATACCGTCCACCCGGGTTCCGCTGGAGAACATGAGGCCGTTGTAGGCGTAGAGTTTGCTGAGCTGGCATCGGTCCAGTTCCATGTTCAGCATGATCCTCTGGCGCATGGGCTCATACAGATCTGCCCGGATGAAGGAGAGACGGGACTGACGGCTCATGCTGGCGGAGCGCTCAAAAACCACATAGCGGTATGGGCCGCTGACGAAGTCCAGCGTGATCCCCTCAGGACGGAACATGTCCCTGGCCTTCTCCCGGCGGGCCTGCTGCGTCCTTCCGGTTCCACGCCGGTCAAAGATCCCGGCGAAGTCCATATAAAACAGCACATCGGAAAGGGCAGTGATCTTCTCCTCTCCACGCTCCCGCCAACTATTCCCGTGAAGTTGATACATCAGCTGGTGGAACATGGCGCAACTGTTCTGCTCGTGCTTGGCACCCGGTACCTTGCAGTGCTCGGTGGCACTGCGGTTCAGAGCAAAGGTGTAAACGCCGTCTTGCTCCGTGGCATAGCTCATCACCGCCCGGGCAGAGAGTTCGTAAATCTGATAGGTCGCCATTGGCTCACCTCCATTTGCTCACATTATACCATGACAGCAAGCGGCACGGCCGCTTGCCCGCCGGACTTCCGGCGGCCGGCTTTGCCGGCCTGGTCATGGTGTAACAAGCGCAACCTGCCTTTTGCAAAAAAAGGCAGGCGCGTAATGCGCGCCGCCGCATCTATGCGGCGCTTGCGCTTATTCTACCACAAACCATTTCAAAATCAAAATGAATACTACTCCCACTTCTTTTGAGGTGGGAGCTTTTTGTATTCAAATTTTTGAAATGAAGGAGAATCTGAAATGAAAGAATCTGTCTACAAAAGCTACGACGAGCTGCCGCTGTTCCTGAACTCAGCAACAGTGTCAAAAGTGCTGGGCGTGTCTCCATCCAGCGCTTACGAGCTCATGCACGAACCGGGCTTCCCGGTGCTGCGTGTAGGCAGCCGCATGGTAGTGCCCAAGGAACAGTTCATTCAATGGGTGATGGAGAACACAGAGGGAAGTGTGCACAAATGAGTTTCTTTTTCAATCAGCCTGATCCAAAGCGACGCCGCTTCCCAATTCCAAATGATGTCTGGAAATGGGAACTGAAACCCCAGGGATTTGCCATCCTCGCCTATCTCTGCTATCTGCATGTCCACTGCAACAAAAATGCCTTGCCCAGTGCGGATGAAATCGCATCCCAACTGCACATGAGCAAGGACATGGCTGTGAAGCAGATTGCCGAACTCAACCGTCTCGGACTGCTGGATCAGCACATGGTTCCGATGCTCGAAAGCAGCAGCAAAAAATTTTTCTCTCTGCCCAATGAGTTGTTTTTCCTGAATATCGGTCACGGAGCCATCACGGTCTACGCCTACCTGCTCTACTGCGAAAATCGCAGAACTCATCAGTGCCATCCCAGTTACCGTACCATCTCGAAAGCAGTTCATCTTACGGTGGCTACCGTGATGAAGCACATCACAAAGCTGGAGGATCGGCAACTCATCGCCGTGGAGAATACCAGTTACCTGGACAGCCGCAGTATGAAGTGGAACGGCAACAACCTGTACACCATCCGTCCGATCCAGGCGGCAGTCGAACTGTTCTACGAGCGGCAGTTTCGGCAGCTGGAGGAGGATGCCGCCCGTCAGAGGGCGATGGCACGCCTCGAAGAATTGGCCCGTGAAAGCCCCCAGAACGCCCTGTGTGCGCCTTTCGGAGAGGAAGCGAGTCCCAGTGCCGACCCGGGGTTGGAAGCCCGATTTGGCCCGCTTTCGGAGGAAATCTCAAGGACGAAAGAAAAAGCAGGATAAACGACGGGGTCGCAAGCGCCCCCGTCGGGAGCACCTCTGCCCGCAGTGCGGGCAGTTGCGGGGGATTTTGCGGGGATTGGAAATGGGGTCAAAATCCGGGCCGTGACGTCATCTCTGCGGTCATAATCCCCAAAAGCCTACTGCCACAAGGAAAAAACAGGGGTCAATCCCCGGAAAGGAGAACATTATGAGCAAAAAAGAGAAATTCCCACTCTACCTGTCGCCGGAGAAAAAGGCCATCCTGGAGCGCCGGTATCAGGAGGACGGGAGCCGGAGCATCACCGCCTTCATTGAACGGGCGGTGGACTTTTATCTGGACTACCTCAGTGCCAACAGCGCCGGACTGTTTCTTCCCACCTCCATCAAGTCCTATCTGGACGGAAGGATGGGACAGCTGGAGGAGCGGCTGTCCTCCATCGCCTTCCGGCAGGCGGTGGAGCAGGACATGGTGGCCGGTATCCTCGCCGACGCGTATCAGTTCAGCGGCGAGGATCTGCGCCGGCGGCGTGCAGAGAGCGTTCAAAATGTACGGAAAACCAATGGCCGCATCTCACTGGAGCAACGGGTGCGTGATGCTTGGGAGGAGGACGATGAGTGGCAGGATTGATCGTGAAAAGCCCTTATCTCAAGTGCGGAGGCGGCAGTTCGGTCAGCGGCTATCTGCGGTACATCGGCACGCGGGAACGGGTAGAGATCCTCCCGGATGACCGTCCGCCCACTCGAAAGCAGGAGCAACTCATCTCCAAACTGACAAAGGATTTCCCGGAGACCAAGGAGCTGGGTGAGTGTTCCGATTACAAAGACAAGCCCACCAAGGCCAATGCCTCTGTCTTTATCACCCGAGCACTGGAGGAGAACTGGTCTCAAGTTCAGCAATCAGATGGCTACCTGAAGTACATTGCCACTCGGCCTCGCGCGGAGCGACTTGGTGACCACGGGCTCTTTGGTGATGAAGATGCTGTGGACTTGGAGCAGGCCATGCAGGAACTGGATCAGTACGACGGGAATGTGTGGACGCATATCCTCTCACTGAAGCGTGAGGACGCTGCGCGTCTTGGCTATGACAACGCCAAAGCGTGGCGGAATCTGCTCCGAGCAAATCGCAATGACATCGCCGCCGCCATGAACATTCAACCGAATCACTTCCGCTGGTACGCTGCCTTCCACGATGAGGGCAAGCATCCCCATGTCCACATGATGGCGTGGTCGACACAGCCGGGAGAAGCATATCTCACGCGGGATGGTATCCGCAATATCAAATCCACATTGACCAATCAGATCTTTAAGCAAGAGATGCTCCACACCTACGAACAGAAGTCACAGTCGCGGGACGAGTTGGTGCGGGAGGCCCGTCGGGCGATCCGGCAGCTCACCCAGGAGATGACACGAAGCATCTGTACGGCTTCTGAGATCGAACAGAAGATGGAGCAACTGGCTGGACAACTGGAAACGGTCAAGGGCAAAAAATCCTATGGCTACCTTCCCAAGTCCGTGAAGAAAACCGTGGACGGGGTAGTGGACAAGCTGGAGGAGCTGCCGGTAGTGCGCGAGTGCTACGACCGGTGGTGCAGGCTCCAGAGCGAGGTGGAGAGTTACTACCACGACAAACCCAGAGAACGAAAAAAGCTGTCCCAGGAGAAAGAGTTTCGGCAGATCAAAAACGCTGTCATCCAGGAGGCGGAGCGCATCCGGCTGGGCGAGATCTCCTTCGAGGACGATGGCATATCTCAAACGGATGAACCGGAACATGTGCGTGACGAATCCCAAGCCTGCCGGGAGCTGTGGCGAATCATTCGGAACGAGGACATTTCTCTGGACTACCGTGACCGGGCGGTGGAGAAGCTGGAGCAGGTGGCGGAGCGCGGCGACGCCTATGCGCAATACCGGATGGGTCAGCTCTACCGGGACGGTCCTCTGCTAATCCCGGACAACCGCAAAGCAAAACAGTGGCTCACCCAGGCGGCGAAACAAGGGGTATCGGAAGCACAGTACTCCCTTGGCAAGCTGCTCCTCTCTGACGATTGGGAGGTGCGGGACCCGGATGAGGGCATCCGCTGGCTGAGACAAGCGGCGGAAAACGGAAGCCACTTTGCTGCTTACCGTCTGGGCAAAGAGTATCTGGAGGGGAACGCTGTCAACAAGGACACCGCCAGAGCGGCGGATTGGTTCACCAAATCGGCGGAGGCGGGAAACCAGTACGCCCAGTACATGCTGGGCAAGCTGTACCTAATGGGACAGGGGCTTCCACGGGATCAGGCACAGGCGATGGTGTGGTTTAGCCGTTCCGCGGTCCATGGAAATCAGTATGCTCAGTTCTTTTTGGAGCAGCAAAACAATCTCCGCCTGCCCTCTGTGATGCTGGCGGTCACCCAGCTGCTCTATCATATGAGCCGGATCTTCCAGGATAACTCCGTGCCGCCCGCCGTCCCGACGGACCAGCAGGTGGATCGAAAGCTCAGACGGAAGATCCAGGAGAAGAAGATCGCTATGGGCCACAAGCCGGATGACCATGAGGAGGAGCAGACTATGGATGGCATGACCATGGGCGGATGGTGAGTAAAAATAGCACAGTGTTAACAATGATAAGGGCCGCGCAGAAATAGGCCGGAGAAATTGATAACAGTTTGATAATTGTGGCCCAAAGCCCTGGCTATTTTCTCTGTAGTTCGGTATTGTGTGTTGCTGCAAAGGAGGCGACGCACCATGAACGATTACATGAGAGCTCTGCACCAGCGGTTCTACCGGGAGCCAGACTTCAGTGAATTGGAAGAAGATATTGAGAACACCCGCCAGGAGGTGCGGGACTGTCTGGACAAGCTGCAGCGGCGTAGGCTCATGCACTTGGTGGATACCCAAAACCTGCTGTGGGAGGAAACCTCCCTGGCCAGCTTTACCGCCGGATTCAAACTGGCCTGGGGACTGAGTAAGGAACTGGAGGCAGACGGTCTGTACTCTTTCGATGAGGATGAGACGGAGCGCATTTGTCGCCAGATGAGAGAGGAGGAATAAACTATGGGAAAGCGCAGACCATCCGGGGATGGCATGGTCCGCAAGCGAGAGGATGGCCGCTGGGAAGGGCGTATCGTGATAGGCCATAAAGAAAACGGAGATTCCATCTTCCGGTACATCTACGCAGACTCCCAAAAGGAGCTGACTGCCAAACTCCGGCAGAACATCAACGCCTATCAAGGTGTGAACCTGACCGAGGAAAGCAGCATGACCCTGTCCCAGTGGCTGGACAAGTGGTTGGAGGAATATATCAAAGGGACCGTTCGGGAGAGTACGCTGGAGGGATACCGAAAAGATATCATGAACCATGTCATCCCGTACTTGGGGGAAAAGCCGCTGAGGAAGGTCACTACGGCGGATTTGTGTTCCCTCTATGAAAAGCTTTTGGAGCGAGGACGAATGAAAGGCGGAAATCATGAGGCTGGACTGAGCCCGACCACCGTCCGTAGCATTCATAACATCATCCACCATGCTTTGAGAACTGCAGCTGAAAATGGGCTGCTTCCCGCTAATCCGGCTGAAGCCGTTACGCCGCCCAAGGTTGTGAGTCAAGCAAAGAAAATTCTCAACCACAATCAGCTGGATACCTTCAAAGCGGCGGTCAAACAAGACTGGATCTGGCGGGACTTCTTCCTCACGGAACTGACCATCGGCCTGCGGAGAGGGGAACTGTGCGGCCTCAAGTGGTCAGATTTCGATGAAGAGGCCGGGACCTTAAATGTATGCCGTACTATCCACGCCCGGAAAGGCGGCGGGGTGGAGGAAGGGACGACCAAGACTTATGCGGGCACCCGAACCATCCTGCTTCCGTCCAGCACAGCCCAGCTTCTGCGAGAACGAAAAAAGTCCGCCCTGACGGAGTGGATCTTCCCTGATCTGCTCTGCCCGGAGAAACCGGTCAGTCCAGGCAGCGCCTACCGGCGGCTGAAAGGCTTATTGGAGGAGGCCGGACTGCCTGACCTTCGGTTTCATGATCTGCGTCACACGTTCGCCACCCATGCCCTGGCCAGCGGGGTGGATGCCAAGACTCTGTCCGGCATCCTGGGCCACACTAAGGCCAGCTTCACCCTGGACACATATACCCATGTGACTGGGGATATGCACCGTAATGCCGCTGAAATTGTAGGGGGCTTCATGACGGAACTGTTAGGAGAGGAGATGGAACCATGGCGAAGCAGCGAAAGCGGGGAGACGGCAGTCTCCACCTGAGAAAGGACGGCCGCTGGGAAGGGCGGTATGTGGTGGGCTATGATGAAAAGGGCCATCCAAAGACGAAAAATGTACTGGCCAAGACCAAGGGGGAGTGTGCGGCCAAGCTGAAGGCTTTGAAGGAGAGCCTCAAAGGTGCTGAGCCGGGACGGACCAAGGGAGACATGACCTTCGGGGCATGGCTGGACCACTGGTATCAGAGGGACTGCAAACCGGCCATTAAACCAAAAACCCAGTCGGACTATGAAAACCGAATCTATCAGCACATTATCCCCGAGCTGGGACACATATCCATTTCCCAACTGTCCCAAAGTGACCTCCAGCAGTTTTATCACCGACTGAAACAGGGTGGGCGGCTCCTGCGGGTGGAGCAGTACGGCCCGAGACTGTCCGACCGCATGGTGAAAAGCTGCCATGTGACCTGCCGCATGGCCCTGGACAAGGCGGTGGCAGAGGGGCTGATTCTGAAAAACCCCGCCGCAAACTGCAAAGCGCCGGCCACCCATCCCAGAGAGATGGCCGTGCTGACGGGGGAGGAGATCCAGCGCCTGCTCATTCAGGCCAAAGAGGACGGGTGCTATGAGCTTCTTCTGCTGGAACTATCTACCGGCCTGCGCCGGGGCGAGATCCTTGCCCTGCAGTGGGACGACCTGGACTTCCGGACCGGAGCCCTGCGGGTAGAGCGGCAGGTGCAGCGAATCAAGGGGGAGTTGGTAGTCTCAATGCCCAAAACCAGAACCTCCAGCCGGAGCGTGATCCTGCCGGCTCCTATCCTGAATGTTCTGGAGCGTTATCGTAAAAGCTGCTCCTCCCGCTGGATGTTCCCCTCGCCGAAGAAAGCGGATTCTCCCCTGGACCCGGCAGCGGTGCGGAAAAAGCTGGCCGCTGTGCTGAAACGGGCGGGATGTAAGCATCTGCGGTTTCACGACTTGCGCCATACCTTTGCTACCAACGCCTTGGAGCATGGGATGGACATCAAGACCCTGTCCGCCATCATCGGCCATGTGTCCAGCGCCACAACTCTGAATGTCTATGCCCATGTGACCGATGAGATGCGGCAGAAGGCCGCCGACCGTATCGACCGGGGAATCGCCGGCGTGGAGCCGCCTCCCAAGCCGGAACATCAGAAGAGACCGAAGGCAACGGACTTCCAGGCGGTGAAGGGCAAATACCGCAAGCCGGGCACGGGGTGTATTACCAAGATCAACGACCACCTCTGGGAAGGACGGTACTCCCCAAGGGTCAATGGAAAACGCATCACACGAAATATCTATGCCTCAACCGAGGAGGAGTGTGAGCGGAAGCTGGCGGAGCTGATTGGGGAGATGAAACGGGAGCTGGACCCCCTTCGAGGCAGGAAAACGGCATGCTGAGCACAAAACAACCGCCCTCCGGAAGTGCTTCTTCCGGAGGGCGGGTTTTTACCTGTCTGTGGCTGAACTGTGGTCAAATAGGATGGGACAAAACACAGTTCAGAGAAAAGAGAGTAAAAAAGTTAGAAAAAACCGCTGTTTTCTTTCGAAAACAGCGGTTTTTATGTCGTGTGTCGACAGAAAAGATACCGCCGTCAAAGCCTTGTGCCGCAATGGTTTCTGCGGTTATACCCCCTTTTGAAAAGACAAACGGCAGAATATCCCTCGCATGGTGGATATTCCGCCGTTCATCTTCTCATTCATAGATTTCCTGCTCAATCACCGTTTTGCTGTCTCGGAAGTGGATGCGGATGGTTTCCGCGTCCTCCACCGTAATCTTTTGGATGACCTGCCGGACGAGCTCATTGTCAAATTCTGTATAGCCTGCGGCGCATTCCATGATGCTGTCCCACATCTGCCGGCGTCTGGCAGCCTGTTCTTCCAGATCGACCTCTGCCTGCTGCGCGTCCGCGATCTGTGCCTTGAGGGATTCCTTCTCATCCGTCAGCGCTTTCATTCTGGCATTCAGCTCGGTATCGGCCATGTTGACGAGCAGCCGATCCAGCACATCGCTTTGCTCCCGGCTCACCTCATCCATGCGCTTCTTCAGCCGCAGCAGCTGCGCACCAGCCTGAGATAACGCCTGTTTTGCTTCCTCCGCCATGGCCAGCACATCGGGGCAGACCTCCTGCCGGATGGCGGCGTACTCATTCATGGCCGCGAGGATGGCGCTGTGCAGCTTGCCTTCATCCAGTGTCGGGGAGTGCTGACAGTATTTTGTACCGAACTCCAGCCGGGAGACGCAGCGCCATACGATGCGCTTTTGCCCATTTCTGGCCCATGTGACCCGCTTGTAGGGGGAGCCGCACTCGCCGCACACCAGCAGTTCTGTCAGCGCGTATTTGCCGGAGTATTTCCCAAGTTCCGTTTTTCCGCTCTTTTGCAGCACCTTCCGTTTGCTGGACCGGCGCGTCATCTCCTGCTGCACCTGATTGAACAGGTCCCTTGCGACAATGGCCTGATGGCTGTTCTCCACATAGTACATCGTGCGTTCACCACGGTTCTTTTTGATCTTTTTGGTGATGCAGTCCGTCACATAGGTTTTCTGCAGCAGGGCGTCTCCAATGTACTTTTCATTGGTCAGGATATTGTGGATGATGGAGGGAGACCAGCGCTCTACACCCTGTGCGGTGGGAACACCGTCCTCCTCCAGCTCCCGCTTGATCTGTCCCAGGGTGCAGCCGCCCAGATACCTGTGGTAAATGCGGCGGATGATCTCGGCTTCCTCCGGTACGATCTCCGGCTGTCCGTCCGCCCCCTTCCGGTATCCCAGCATCTTCTTGTACTGGAAGGTGACCTTTCCCGCCTCCGCGCTCTTCTGCTTTCCCCATGCGACATTCTTGCTGAGAGACTCGGATTCCGCCTGGGCGAAGCCGCTGAACAGGGTGATGAGAAATTCGCTGGATTCCGTGAGGGTGTTGATGTTTTCCTTCTCGAAGTACACCCCAATGCCGTTTGCTTTCAGGAGCCGCACCGTATCCAGGCAATCCACCGTGTTTCTGGCAAAGCGGGAGAGGGACTTGGTGATGATGAGGTCGATGTGTCCCCGCTTGCAGGCGGTGATCATCTTGTTGAACTGTGTCCGCTTTTTCAGGCTGGTGCCTGAGATGCCCTCATCGGCATAGATCCCTGCCATCTCCCAATCCGGGCTGTCCTGGATCTTCTGGGTGTAGTAGGTCTTTTGCGCCTCATAGCTGTTGAGCTGCTCTTCACTGTCCGTCGAGACGCGACAGTAGGCCGCTACGCGCATTTTTCCGTCATGGTCTCTGTGCAGTTCTTCCGGTTTTCTGGTTGCGGGGATCACCCGCACCCGCCGCTCTAAGGTGGCTGCTGTCGCTTCCATGGATCATTCATCCTTTCCTGTCGCTTTTTTATCCGTAAATATAAGAGTTACTTCGGTATCCTGTGAGATGGTGATATGGGAAACCGCTCGTTGGAAGCGTCTCCAATCCGCCTCTGTCAGACTATCTGACGGCTCAGATTCGGCAGACGGCTCTGGACAGCAGTCATACCGCGCTGCCGCACCCTGCAGGATCAGCGCCATCACCGCTTCCGGCGAGTCTGGCTGCTCCAGCCCCCGGTTGATGGCATTGTCCAGCCGCATGACCTCCGCAGAGGGCGTGTAGGCGGTGCAGCTGGGCTGTTCATGGTCCCGGAACTGACGGACGATCCCGTTTACCGTCGCATCCATGTCCATGACCGCGGTATTCCCGCAGCCTTCGCATCTCAGATACAGCTTGCCGCTGTTCTGCCAGCCGCCGCCCAGCCGGGTCATCTTCCCGCCGCAGGTGCAGCGGAAGTATGGAGTCAACCGCGCAATGGCAGGCTTCTCTCCGTGGGACTGCTTCCTGGCATTCTTTTCCGCCGTCTTTTCCTGCGCCGCTTGGAAAATATCCGCTTCCACCAGTATGGGGTATCCCTCCTTACCGGTGTAACGGGGATTTTCCAAAAGGCGCTTTACCTTATGCTTGTTCCAGAGCGGCACTTCCCGGCAATACGGAATACTCTGCCGGTTCAAGGCGTCCGAGATGGCCTGATAGGAAGCCCCGGCGTTGTAGAGCGTAAAGACCATACTGACGGTCCGCTGCTCCTCCGGCACGATCTCTAACGCGCCGTTTTGGATCTGATACCCGTATAACACCTTGCGGTTGATCATCTTGCCGCCACCTCCCATTGTTCTGTCAGCTCCAAGCCTCCGTAAAGCCGGAAGCGGATACGGTTTTGAGACTCTGCAATGATCTTCTCCACCAGATGTTCGAACAGCTCTTCATCGAAGCCGTCCAGCCGTTCCGGTCCGTTGAGAAGCGTCTGCTCCACCTTGCGGAGCGCATCCATCGTTTCGTCTATCGCTTCGTTCTCTGTCAGCCCGCGCCGTTCTCCGCGAAGCTGCGCCAGTCTGGCGCTGATGGCATTCATGCGGGCGGCGCAGATATCCGCGTCCAGCAAGCCATTGGCCCGCAGAGTGCTGATCTTATGGCTTTCTTCTGTTGCTTCCGCGATGGCCCGGTTGATGGCCAGCACCTGCGGATGATTCTGCCGCAGAATCGTGTCCAGCGTGTTCAGCTGCCGGAGGGCCGGGGCCAGAATGATGTCCGCGTTGCTTTTGAGTCTGTGGTACATCCGCAGGAAGGCGGCATGGATCTCCGCTTCCGGGATGCGTCCTACAGGGCAGTCCGCGGCGTGGCGGTCGTGGGTTCGACAGACCCAGGTCACATACCCGTTCTGGCTGCTTCGGCGCTGAAACACCGTCCCGCAGTTCCCGCAAACGATTTTTAAGGCAAGAGGGCTTTTTTCTCTGCGCTTTTTCTCTTTCTGCGCTTTCTTTTGCAGCAGTGCCTGCACCCGCTCAAAGGTATCCCGGTCGATGATAGCTGGATGGGAGTTCTCCGTGTAGTATTGCAGGCGTTCCCCGTGATTTCGTTTCTGCACGAAGGGGAAGCCGCAGCTGTAGGATTTCTGGCTCAGAGCGTCTCCAATGTACTTTTCATTGGTCAGCAGGTATCGAACCCCCGTTTCTCTCCAGCATTCCGCGCCGGACTGGGAGGGGATGCCTTTCGCCGTCAGCTGCTCCGCAATCCATCCGGAGCTGCGCCCCTTGAGGTATGCGTCGAAGATCCAGCGCACCGTGGCGGCTTCCTCCGGGACGATCTCAAGGTCTTTCTTATTTACGATTCGGTATCCGTAAGGGGCGGTGCAGGTGATAAATTCCCCACGCTCCATCCGCCGCTGATAGCTCATCTTCTGATTGGCGGAGATGGAGATGGATTCTTGCTGGGCAAGAGAACCGGAAACGCTCACCATCAGTTCGGTGGTGAGCGTTTTCGTGTCGATATTTTCTTTTTCAAACCGGACGCTGACGCCCATGGCGGATAACTCCCGCAGGGCGGACAGGCAGTCTCTGGTATTCCGGGCGAAGCGGGATACGGACTTCACCAGAATACGGTCAATCTTGCCCTTCCGGCAGTCCCGCATCATGCGGTTGAAGTCATCCCGCTGATCCATCCGGGTGCCGGTCAGCCCTTCGTCGGCATACACATCCACCAGCTCCCAGCCGTCATGCCGGGCGATCTCTTCCGTATAACTGCGGATCTGGGCGGCGTAGGAATGCAGCTGATCTCTGGAGTCCGAGCTGACCCTGCAGTAGGCCGCCACCCGCAGATGTTCCGCTTCCCGCGTCTGCGGCGCGATGATTTTTACCTGTGCCATGTTTTTCACTTCCCTGTATCTTTTTTGCCAACACACAAGCTACCACACGATCCGCAGAATATCCAGCACTATTCCCAAACAGTCTGCGGGGAATATTTCTCTCTGGCCAGTCTCTTGGCGTAAGACAGTTCTTCCGCGCTCAGCAGGCCGATTTCCGCCAGATGCTCCAGCATCCGGACTGCCAGCCGATACTGCAATTCTTTCTTTGCGTCGATCATCTTCCCACCTCAAAATAGCTCTCCGGCTTTTTCTCCCGCAGAAACCTTGTCACTTCCCGCAGGCTGCCGGTCCTCCGCATTTCCGGCAATGCCTCACTCACAGCCTGGGCGTATCTGCGCCCACGGCAGGCCCGTTCATCCAGAATGGCGATGACGCAGGTATCGCTCTCCGTGCGGATGGCCCGTCCAAAGCCTTGGCGCAGCTTGATCTGCATCTCTGGTACAGCTACCTCACGGATGAATGCGTGAAGGGAAGGATACTTTTCCAATTCCCGCTCCTTCCGGGCGTCCGGATAGGCGAAAGGCAGGCGTGGGATGATCAGCAGAGATACACAGTCGCCGGGGAAATCAAAGCCCTCCCATGCCGCGCCGGTGGCCAGCAACACCGCTCCCGGCGTGTGCCGGAACTGTTCGATGATGTGGGGCGCGTTGCGGCCCAGCGTCAGCAGTGGGAATGGGAGCGATTCCTCCCACAGCCGCTCCTTCACAGCCGACATGGCTGCGTAGGATGTAAAGAGCACCAGCGCGTGACCGGTGGCTGCTTTGATGAGTCCGACGAGCTCGGCAGTCAGCTCATTAAAGTACACATCCGTATCCTCCACTCTCTGGCGGGGCGGGATTTGCGGAAGGTAGAGCAGGCAGTTGTTCCGGTAGTCAAAGGGGGATGGAGAAACGGATTCCATGACACGGTGTCCCTTCTCCAATCCTGCCTGCGTTTTGAAACGGCGGAAATCACTGCCCACCGCCATGGTGCCGGAGGTCAGAACAAACGCCTGATCCGGCTGCCACAGGATCTTTTTCATCCGCTGCGTGATGTCATCAGCCGCGGCGCACAGCATGGCGCCGCCTGTGCTGACATCTTCGGCAGTGTAAAAAATCATATCTGTCTGGGAACTGGTGAACAGCTTGACCGCGTCCAGCACCGTATTCAGCTGGCGGCTTCCCAGCGGGGAGAGCAGGCTGCCGATCTGCCGCTGGATGATGGGCAGTGTGCAGGATGGCGCGGTCAGCAATCGCAAACAGGCTTCCACCGGCTCCGCTTCCTCTCTGGGCTGCGCCAGCTTGCGCAGCAAAGGACCTGTGCTGTCCTCCAGCATTTCTGCCGCCAGTAAGTACCGTTCCTGTTTTAGCTGAAGGATAAGGTTTCGTATCTCTTCGGCCACCAACGTCACACCCAGCATCTGCTGTGCGGTTTCCGGGAGCTTATGGGCTTCATCCACGATGATGATGCTGTGCTCCGGGAAGATGGGGCGTTTTCCCTCGCTGCGGTGGATGGCGTCTGCCACCAGCAAATTATGATTGCAGATTTGAAACAAAAATTGATTTTTGTCGCAGGTCTTGAGGAACCGCTGATAGCGGCAGTCCCTCTGTTTGCAGTCGCAGACCTGCGGTACGCAGACACGCTCCCGGTCATAGCCGCTGAGATGAGAAACTCTGTCCATGTCCAGCGTTTCCTTAAGAGTCCGGAGCGCTGCCAACGCTTCCGGATTTTTCTTTCCAAGATTTACCTGACGCAGCCGTCTGTCCAATCGCTCGTCGCAGACATAATGGCTTTTCCCTTTGCGGATGACCGCTTTCAGTGGCTTGGTAAGAATCCCGTCCGCCATTAGGACGCAGGACAGCAGCGGCAGATACTCCATCAGCACCGCGTTTTGCAGCGCGATACTGGAAGTGGAAATGATGATGGGGCGGGCGATCTGCCCTGTCGGGAAAGCAGACGCTGCCGTGGCAGCCGCCAGATAGGCGTAGGTCTTGCCGATGCCCGTCCCGGCATCGCACAGGGCGATCTTCCCGTCCTGCATGGCTTCCAGCATCCGGTGACTCAATTGGATCTGCTCCGGACGCTGCGCCATACCGTGGGCGGGAAGAAGGTCCTGAAAAATATGGTCGATCAGTTTATGGGCTTTCAGCCTGTTATCGTTGGTATTCATCCGATAATTACCTCTTTTCCTGTCATGCTTTGTTTTCGTTTCCACCGTATTTGCAGCGCGCGCCCCGGTGGGAAAAGGGAACAATACGGACAAGGTCCGGCAAGACCTTCACGGGCGTATTTCCGGGATCTCTACTGTTTTCAATCCCGGAGCAGCCCAGCCTCTTCATGCTGGCCAGTGCATTGTGTCTCATTATCTGCCCGAACAGCGTCTCTGCGGGCGGCGCTGCCAACGCCGTCCCTGCGCAGGTAAAATCGCTCGCCGCGGGAAGCTGCAAGGCTTCCCGCGGGTCGTGGCGCACACTGCGCGGATTGCTCTTCTGTCCGGGTGGTTATCCGTATTGCTGGTATGCAATTTTCAAGGAACAGCGAGGGGCGATTCGGAGCCCCTCACTGTCCTCCCGAAAATTGCGTTCGGTGAATACCCTTATTTCGAGGAATTTTCAAAAAACTTTTTGAGATCCCGCAGGATGCGGTCTCTCCGCTTGATGACCGCCCGCTGGCTGACGCCCATTCTTTGGGCGTATTCCCGTGTAGACGCGCCGTCGAAGAACAGGGCGTTGATGAGTTCCCGGTCGGTATCCTTTAGTGACAGCAGCGCCAGCAAAAGGATCTGCTTCTGTTCTGCCAGATTCCGAAGTTCCTCACGCTCCAGTGCCTCCGTTTCGGCGCTGGGGGACGTTTCTGCTCCGACATAGTCCGGCAAAAGCGCATCTTCCTCCATCTGCTCCAGAGAGAGCAGTTTTCCGGAGGACTGTTCCTCCATGATGTAGCGCTCCCTGCGGTCTGCCTGCGCATAGGCGAGGTAGACATCCTCCGGCACCTCTACGTCCATGCCGTCTACAGTGATGATATTGGCGATGACTTCGCCACCTTCGCTTCGAACGCGCCGATAGTTGCGTTCTTCCTGCCATTTTTTCATGATTCATGACTCCAATCTCAGATTTTTTTGAAATGTCTGAGATTGGGTCACGGATATTTAGCGATATAGGGCTGCCAGCGTCTGCGCATTGTGTGCCTTTCCGCTTTTCAGCCGAAGAAAGGCACAAAAAAAGAGCCTTACGCATAGCTGAAAAGCTACTTGTAAGGCTCCTAACTCAATACTCCCGATTGCGTCTCTCGCCCTTCCCAAATCGCAGCCCAACGAAGTGGGTGCGATTTGGAGAGGAGAAGCAGCGAAGTGAACAAGTTTTCGCGCTTGCGCGGAAACGAGTGATACGCAGCTTGCTTCGACGATGGGTGGCTGGTGCGCTTGACGAAGTCATATCAATTGGATTTTTAATTTATGCCTGAACATATCCCATAAAGGGGATGGGCGTGTGGATCAGGGGGTGAGCATCCGGTGTCAGCACCGTGATGCCGATCTGTTCGCCGCACTTGGGGCATTTGGCGATCAGGTCAGGGTGTTCCGCTCTGTGCAGAGCAAACAGCCTGTACTGAGACTGCTCCGCACCACTGGGGATATCCGCGATACGGCCCTTGCCGCACAGCGGACAGCGCAGGGAATTGGTTTTTGACATAGCGCCTCGCTTTCTCTGTTCTCTTTTTTGAGAACAGCACATGAAAATTTTTTACAGCAGGTTATGGTTCTCCAACCGAATGCGCATGGCCTGTTTGGATACCTGAAAGATACCTGCCATATCCGTCACCAGCTGTTGGTTCGTCCGTCCGGAGCGCAGCTGATAGAAACAGCGCTTGACCTGCGGCAGCGGCAGCAGAAGGATAGAGCCCAGCAGGTTCGCCTGCACTTCCAATGTGTTGTCGCTCTCATCGCCGGAACGGAGCGCCGCGTTTTCGCCGGTCCCGCTGAACTGTTTCTTATGGAGCAGCCAGTGCCCCAGCTCATGGGCGCAGGTAAAGCGCAGCCGCCCGGTAGATGCTTCCTCTTCGCAGAGAGAGCAGTCGATGAGGATGGTGCCGCCCTTGACGGGAAGAAGGTCATAGCGGTGGTTTTCCCGGTCATAGATCGCTGTGAGACCGTCGTCAAAGATTGTCTCGCCCAAAACCCGCCCATTATTCCGCAGATATTGATACTCCAGCACCAGCCCCTGTGCCTCGATGATGTCCTCAATGGGAATGGCTGCGGGGGAACCGTAATAAAGTCTGGGGTCATAGGCGGTGATCACATCGCGGGCGATCCGCTCCAGCGCCTGTTCGCGGTAATATGCTTTTTTCATGCGTCTATTTCACCGCCCTCTTTGGATTTCTTTGCGCGCTGGGTAATCCGGTCGATAAATTCCTGCCACTCCTGGTCTGTGGCGTCTGCCTCCTTTGCCGTGCGGAGTGCGGCCCGGACGATCTCCCGATCCATGATGTAGTCCGGCAGGTCTGCGGATACCCGGTTATTCTGGGACTTGGCGGCAAGATCCAGCATCTGCTCGGTTTCCACCTTGCTCAGATGCAGTTCCTGCTCCAACCGTTCCAAATATGCGCGCGTCGGCGCCGGTCTGCGGTCGTTCTCAATGTTGCTCAGATAGACTGGCGACAAGTCCAGCTTTGCCGCCAGTGTGCGCAGGGACAATCCGATAGATTGCCGTTTCTCCCGAATGAAGCTGCCGAATGTCTGTTCCAAGTAACTCACCTCCTATCCGTGTTCTCTTCTCTGGAAACACTGTAGCCTCAGTATAGCAAACATTCGTTCGATTGGCAAGGCGTGAAAAAGGTGGTGTTCCCCGCAGGGAACACCACCCAGAAATTATCTCAGCCACGCTGCCATATCCCGCATTTCCTCCAGCACTGCTGCTGGGCTGATGATGCGGATCTTTCCTCCAAAAGTAAAGACCCAGCTGAAAAACGGAGGGCTTGGCGCGACCTCGACTGTGGCACGGAAATGCTGTTCATCTACAGTTTCCGTCTGCACATTTTCACCGAAGCGGTCGATCACGCTGCGCATGACCTCATTATCGCACAGCAGCTCTACGGTACAGAGGTTGTCCGGGTACATCCCAAACACCTTGCGGACATACTCCGCCGGATCAAAATCCAGTGTCTGGACTGCCGTATGTTCCAGCGGTTCGACTGCCGTCATACGGTCCACCCGAAATTGTGCAATCTTTCCGTGCTTTTCCGACCAGCCCACAGCATAATAGCAATCTCGGCTCCAGATAAGGGCATACGGGCTGAACTGATAGCGGTAGCCGTTATGCTTGA
>ERZ827101.1201-NODE-1201-length-33748-cov-4.730063_pt1 | contig 33748 bp, 27 predicted proteins | sample MGYA00519869_ERZ827101 | MGnify/ENA primary metagenome ERZ827101 (study PRJEB31778, sample SAMEA3449256) | human gut metagenome | biome: human gut; feature: human-associated habitat; material: faeces | place: United Kingdom | collected 2010/2012 ...
CTTATCTACAAGGATTTGGCGAACTCCTTCATCCTTAAGCTGACTTCCGTCTCTATAAAGTACAAAGTCCGATATCTGATACACATCTGTAACAACGTTGTAAACAAGCCATGTATACATAAGAATCTTCTGAATGAGTAATATTAATTCCATATTGACATTACATATAATCCATCTATTATGATGTGCTTTATTCATAAAATTAAATGTTTTATTTAAATTCTTTAATTTTTCTTTGAATGTTTTTGACATATTAAAAAGTCTAATGTCTTTTCCAAAATCAAAATTTTTTGCAGTTGACTCTAAATAATTTATCTTTCTCCAAGTTTTTGTCATACTATCTGAGAACTTTATTTTATCTACTTCAGTATAATAAACTAGTATCTTTGCTATGCTAAATGCGATTACAATAAAAATAATCATTACGATTATATTTTGTGTTCCAATCAATGCTGCTGATATGAGCATCAACACTCCTTGTGAAATAAAGTTTCTGCTTTCATATAAAATACCATATAATCCTTTTCCCCAATTTAATGCTGCCTTTGCCCTTTGTGTATAATCCCAAAATTGTGGTGATTCAATATTTTTAAAACTTGTACTAAACAATTTCTCCATTCTTATTTTTTCTGCATATCCAACTGTTTTGTTATATTCACAATCAAAGATATTATGTGACATATTGCCAATTATTCCTAATACCATACTTATCAAACAAATAATTATAATATAATATACAATTTTATTTATACAAACATCATCCTCTATATAAACTAAAATATATTTAGGTGTATACGACCATAGTAACGTATTTAAAATATTAGCAATAGGTCTTATTAAGATAATTATTAAAAGTTTGGAATTACTTTTTTCAACAATCTTTATCGCATAAATAATATTGCTGATAAAAGAATATTTTCTAATTTGCTCCATCTGACTCCTCTCACCAAAACTATATAAAATAAATATATAATATGTAATGTTTATATTTACATATTATTTTTTAACATTTCTTCCCTAAATACATTATCAATCCAAAATAACCAAGTGCCGTAGTTCGTAAAGGTTCTTTTTGATATATATCAGCTAATTCTATTATCTCAAAATTTTCAAAATATTTTTTCACTTGATTTTTATCTAAAAATGTCCTTTCCAAATAATCTTGTTTATTGTTATTCATTCTAATTGTATGTGAACAATTATTTAATGAATTAAAATTCATTGGATCATCTTTTGACATTGTACTTATATATATACAACCACCACTAACTAGTCCATCTTTTATTTTTTCGATCAACGCTATTATTTCGTTTTCAGAAAGATGTGATAAAACCATTGAACAAATTATCAAAGAATATTTATTTTGTGCAATATTAATTTGAGTTATATCTTCAACCCAGAATTTACAATTTTTTTTATCATATTTACTATTTAATTTTTCTATAATAATATCTGATAAATCAACACCTTCAACAAAAAAGTCTTTTTCTAATAAAAAATCAATATTTTTTCCTGTTCCTACACCTAATTCTAATACATAACCACTAGGAACATATGATATATATTTTTGAATCCATATATCAGGTTGAATTACATATCCATAATCACTCCCCTTGTAGAGAGAATTATAATAATTTTTCAAAAAAAGATTTTTAGCACTCATATCTTTTTGCTCTCCTCTTATTGTATAGTAGTAGTTTTTAGAGACCCTCTCCAGGGTCTTCATAACTATTAAGTCATAGTCTTTTCTTTACCTTTTCCATAGGTTCGACTATGATATTTAAGATGCTGTGGATTGGTTTATTTCTCCTACCACTTGATGGTTTATGAAAGGCTCCAACCACAGTCTCTTTGTTCATTTGTTAATCAGTTAGATACCGCATGACGGTTTATTTAGAACGAGGTTACAATCGCAAGGAGCACCCTGTGGTTCTAAAACAGCATTAATACATTTTTAATGAGATTTATTATGATTTACGTAGGAATTGATGTTGCAAAGGATAAGCATGACTGCTTTGTCACAAACTCAGATGGAGGGGTGCTATTTAAAGCATTTACCATTTTAAACAACTTAGAGGGTTTCAATGAATTTTATCAAAAGATTGAAGCCGTTATGGAAGACATAACAAAAGTAAAAGTAGGGCTTGAAGCCACCAGACACTATAGTTACAATCTTTTGGGATATCTCATTGATAAAGGTTTGCCCACCTATGTTATCAATCCGTTACATACAAATCTGTACAGAAAAAGTCTAAGCCTTAGACATACGAAAACGGATAAGGTTGATGCCCACACAATTGCTTCCATGCTAATGTCTGACGTGAACTTAAAGTCCTACTCAGAAACATCTTACCACAACGAAGAGCTAAAGTCATTAACGCGTTATCGTTTTGATAAGGTAAAAGAACGTGCCAAGTTGAAGACATCCGTTTCTAGACTTGTTTGTATTCTGTTTCCTGAATTGGAAAAATTAGTTCCAACACTTCATATGGCATCTGTTCATGCAATGCTTTCTGAATTTCCGGTGCCAAACAGGTGGCAAATGTTCATCTTACAAAGCTTACCAATCTACTTTCTGAATCATCAAAAGGTCGATATTGTAAAGAAACTGCCATTGCATTCAGAAATGCTGCAAGAACCTCAATAGGTTCAAACATGTCGGCAAAATCATTGGAATTGAAGCATACCATCAGGCTCATTCAGGAACTTTCATCTGAAATTGATGAAATCGAAAATGAAATCAAGTCTATTATGGATGAAATCAATTCTCCAATACTTAGCATTCCCGGCATCAACTATCGTATGGGAGCCATGATTATTGCCGAAATTGGCGATTTCAATCGCTTTGATTCTCCTGATAAAATCTTAGCTTATGCTGATTTGTCACCATGTACATACCAATCCGAACAATTGGATGGTGCTTACTCACATATGGAAAAGCGAGGCTCCAGATATTTACGCTACGCTTTATATAATTCTGCTAAATATGTCTGTATATGGGATCCAACATTTGCTGAATATCTTGCAAAGAAACGAGCTGAAGGCAAGCATTACAATGTTGCCATATCTCATGCCGTTAAAAAACTGGTTCGAGTTATTTACCATCTCGAAAAAAACAACCAGAAATAAATCAAAGTTACTTAAATCATTCTAATTTAATACTCCTTTTTTGAGCACCTGCAACGATGCTCTTTTTGTCATACAGTTTTCAATGTTCAAAGAACTCTATTGAGTTCAATTTCTATATAAAATACATTTCTGTACTTTACTCAAAAATAATCATTTTAAGGCTTGACTTTTAATAGTTAGTCTTTACTTTAATCTCTATATATTTTATAAAATTGTACTGCAAGAAACATAATTCACTACAATAATTAGTTACCGTTCTAATTCTTCTACAAGTTTTATAACTGTTTTTGAATTAACTCCTAATTCATCCTCATTATCAAACTCTATAGTTTTCTGCATTTTTCAAATTTTATAATTTCTAATATTTCTTTTTCCATAATATAAACCCATTCTATTTTTAGTACATTTTTAATACCTAATAAAATTTAGTCTGTAATCTCAGTTATAAAATCTCCAATAGTTATATTCTCATATTCTTTACTTAATATTTTTTCAATATCTATTTCTTTGTCTAATCCATTTTCCAAAAATACAATTAAAACCATAAATCCTATAGAATCAATTCCCAAATCTAACAACTTTGAATCTATATTAATATCTTCATATATATTCAATTGTTCTTTCAATGTCTTGTTTATAATATCTAACGCCTTTTTATTCATATCTAATCATCTCCAATTCCAAAAAAATTAGTGAGAAAACTTGTTTCTAATTCTGGGTGTATTGATTTCATTAAATTAATATTTTTTTCTATTTGAATTTTATAAAAATTTTTTTTTCGTTTATGAGGTATATGAAAACTAAAGATCTTGTTGTTTATAATAAAATTTATTCCATATTTATAAAGACGATATCCCAACTCGTAATGTTCAAACCCCCATTCTTTAAATATTTCATTAAATCCACCCAAACGTTGAAATATTTCTTTGTCTATACTAGAATTTCCCGCTAAATAAGCTAACCATATAAATTCTCCATTATTATTTTTTTCTTCTAAATAATAATTCTGAATTTTTTTATAAAATATTGGATTTCTCGACATTTTTAATATATAATTCCAATCAAACTTAGATTCTTCTATTTTTTTATACGAACCAAAATAATCATATGAATTTCCAATTATCACTTCTTTGCGATTTATTTTTTTCCACATATGTTCTCTTACAAAATTTATATAAGGTATTCTATCTGCATCACAAAATATTATTCTTTTTCCTCTACTATATTGAACTCCTTTATTTCTTGCTACTGCTCTCCCACTATTTTTTTGATGTATTAATTCAATGTTTAAATTATATTTTTCACATAAAACTACTCCTCTCTCTTTTGACAATAAATCTGTTGAACCATCATCTACAATTACTATTTCATATTCATCTGAATCAACAGTTTGTTCCTTAAATCCATTAAGTACCTTTTTTAATTGTTCGTACTGATTGTATACTGGTATTACTACACTATTATTAATTTTTGACATTTTTTGAAATCCTCTTTTCATAAATTTCTTTTACACATTTCCTCATGATTTTTCCATTTAAATTATAAGGGACTTTTTCAATTTTATAAAACTCATCCGGTATCTCATAAATTGCCAATTTTTTATTACAATATTCTCTCAATTCTTTTTTATAAATTTTATATGGTGATACATATGCACAAACAATTCTTTTTCCGTAAATATGATGATCAACCCCAAAAACGACACAATCATCAATTTGTTCATGTTGTTTCAAATTTTCTTCTACTTCTTCCGGATATACATTATGTGCCCCATGTATAATCATATTATCAGTCCTTCCTACAACAAATAACTCACCTTCTTCATCTATATAGCCCAAATCACCTGTATTTAACCAATTCTCATAATACGATTTTCTACTACTTCCACTTATATACCCATTCATTATAGATATTGTATTAACATGAATAATTCCAGTGGCATAATTAGGAAGTTCTTCACCTCTCTGGGAAATTATTTTTAGTTCCACACCTTTAATAGCTTTTCCTACTGAGCCGAGTTTTTGATTTGAATTCAACGCTTGTGCTGTTACTCTTGGTCCTGCTTCCGTTAAACCATACACATTTATTAGAGATACACCTTTGAATATTTTTTTTGCCAATTGCAACATGCGCTTATCAACTATTGAGCCACTAAAAAAAACATATTTCAAACTATCTAATTGATATTCTCCTTGACATAAAAATTTTAAATAGATGTTTAATAATGTAGGGTTAATACACCATATAGAAATTTTATATTTTTCTATATTTTTTAGAATGCTACGAGGCGTCACTATTGTAGAATTAACAATTATTCTCATATTAGATTTCAATCCTACAAACAGTTCTCCTATTACCGTTGACGAATGTGCTAAAGATTTAGTTATCATTATTGTATCGTGCATTGTAGGTTTCATATAATCTAATATTCCTGCAACATTATTATTTATAGCCTTGTATGACAATTTTATCCCTTTGGCTTTTCCTGTGCTTCCTGAACTAAAGAAGACTAATGCATCTTTACTTGAATAAATATTAGAAATTTTTTTATATTTTTCATAAATATAATTTGGAATTTCATTTACTGCATCATTATTACTCGCATAAAAGTTAATATCTATCGGAACATCTATACTATCTTTTTTATTTTTAGATGTTTCCAAATAGCATTTCTTTATTCCAAGTTCTTTTAACATATTTAAACTTTTACTTAAGGGAATTCTCCAATCAATAATTACCACAATATTTCCTTCTAATAATATATCTAACATTATATCTATATACTCGACAGAATTATCACCAATAATGCCAATCATCTCATTCACAGTCGGTCTCCTTACTTTAATAATATTATCTCTCCAACATACTTCTAAAAATATCACGTTGCTTACAATAGTACACTTTTAATATTATTACGTATCTTTAAAATCTTTTGCATAATCATAAAATAAACTGTTATATTTGGTATTTGATAATTAATATTGTTCCCAATTACGCTCTTTTTCTCATAATCTAGCAATAATTTTTAATAAACGACATATTATATCAATAATAAATTCACCTATTTCCACAACTATTAATTTATTATTACACTACAATAATTCACTATTCCTTTTTTTAGATTATATACATCCCTTCATCTCATGAATAAAACAATCAGGATCTCCATTAAATCTATTTCCCTTCTTTACTAAAGCCATTGCTGGACAACCTGCACATACATTATAAAATTTACAATTCCCACATCTAGAATATTTACTCATTTCTCTATATTTACAATTGTTTTCACTTCTTATAATTTCAACTAAAGTTTCTTTAAATACGTTTCCTATTTTTGCTTCTTTTATTTTTCTACATTTTGCAATATCTCCATTGTTGTCAATGATATAAACATTACGTGTAGAAGTGCAATTAATTGAATTCTTCTTTTCCGACAAATACTTATAAATTTTTAAATCTATACAATCATTTTTTAACAAAAAAGGAAACCATATATGTTCTTTAAATTCAAATCCAATTCTAGGAATAACCCTTCCATTTTCAAGTTGAACATAAAATTCTTCCGTATTATACATTTCGTTTAAATACTCCAGCTGCTCCTCCATTATTTCTTTTAACTCTGATTTATCAATTAATAATTCTGGGTTGCTATCAGTCCATAATCGAGACCATGAAAAAACATCGATGATGTATTTATTATCCACAAAAAATTTCATCAAAGGGATAACTTGATCCTTATTATTCTTAGATAATGTCATATGTACTCTAACGTAAACCCCCGCCTCTTTTAACAAAGCTATTGCTTTCGTAGTTCTTTTAAAATCACCTTTTCCTCTTATTGAATCATTAACATTCTCTAATCCTTCTAAGCTTAAATACACTCTTTCAACATTACATTGTTTCAATTTTGCTATTGATATATTTGTTATCTGATGAGAATTACACTTTAATCCTATCGATACACCTCTGCTTTTGCTATATTCTAGTATTTCATATATTTTAGGGTGTAAAAGAGGATCGCCTCCTGTAAAATCTATTAATGGGGATAATCCTGTTTTTTGGGAAGCTAATACAATTTCATCAACAATATATTTACATTCTTCATAAGAAAGTGTGCTATCTATTAATTCTAAATCATTAAAATAGCAATGTTTGCAACGACTTTCACATAATCTTGTTATATGAATTTGAAAATATAATTGATTCACTGAATGCTCATAATATGAAACAAACCATTTATTTGCATATTCTTTTAATCTGTTTATCATAATTATTCCTCCACTGTATTGCTGGTAATGTCATTTTTTAATTCAATAAACCCTAACTCTAATAATTTTTTTATCTGTTCTTCATAATAATTCCAGTCATATCTTTCTTCCTTAAAAGTAATTACCATATAATTTATTACATCTCTAACAGATACTTGCTTTTCTATATACTTTATTAATTTCCAAATTATTGTATCAACTTCTATTAAATGGTGTGATGATAAATTATATAACCTAATTCTATTTTTTTTATAATCAACTATACTATTTGCCTCTGATATTTGTATTATAGTTTCCATATTTATTGTTGATTTTTCTTTATCATTGCATTTCCATATTAATGTATTTCTACTCGTTTCACTTAATCTATAGAAAATAAATACTGGCAGTATACAATTTGTAGGCATCCATGGATACAAAACTTTTTTCATAATTCCATTTCGTTCTATATCTAATAATTCTCTATTAAAAACACTTTGCTTACAATTCCATCCAACAATATTTCCCAAATAATACTGTGGAGAACATGGAAATTTGATTTCTGAAATATTAAATTTATAGTATTTTTTAAATAACTCACTTGAGACATCTAATCCTAATATATTTATATTAAATGTCATAAGTGGATACTTTTTATTAAGCTTTTCTAGGAACTCATATGTTTCATAACGCTCATCTGATGTCTCTGTTGGGAATCCTACTATCATAGGAAAATGTACAGAAATTCCACTATCATTAAATTTTTTAACAAGTTCTTCTATGTATTCATTTTTAATTTCTGTAGCAAATTTTTTCATAAGTTTTCGTATTCTATTATTTGCCGTTTCAAGACCTAACCTTATTTCTCTCAAACCAGCCTTATACAAAAGATTGAAATCAATATTTTTATATTCATAATCTATTCTTGAACGTATTTGCCAAAAAATATTTATATCCTTTTCTAATAATTTCTTTGCAAACTCTTCAATTGTTACTGGTGGTATTGCCTCATCTATAAACCAAAAATATTTGCATCCATTCTTGTACATATTTTCAATATGTGCAATTACTTTATCCACATTTGAAAATGAATCACCATAAGAAACTTCATCATATTTTTTATTAATTCCACAAAATGTACATTTATTCCAGAAGCATCTTGAATTAGGCCATAATCTAATATTTGCCAACTGTGATGCTGCAATATTATTCGTTACTACATTATTTTTTCGTCTTGTTACAGTCCAATCATATATATTTTTTTCTGTAATATTGTTTTTTGTTTGTATGACTTCTTTTTTAATATTATCCCAATACAAAATATTATTAACACTACTCAAATCTTGTTTATTAAGAATACAGTTATATAAATTTTTCATAGTATTCTTATCATCATCTAAAATTATACTATCAATTACTTCAAATAATTTCTTGTTCATTTTCAAATATTCTACAATCTTATTTAACGAATAATATTCTGAAGAATGACCAACGACACATATATGTACATTAGGATTTGCATTCTTAGCGAACAAAGCAAGCGTGATTGTTGATAGTCTTATTTTTCCTCTCAACCAAATTAAATTCGGTTTTTTTTCAAGAATAATTTGTTTACAATTGTCCTTTAAAAATGAATAATATGGATTTTGAGATGGATTTAAGGCATTATTTATCATTGTTTCTGAGGATATTTCATCAACATCAAATCCATCTTCAATGGTTAAAGTGAATGGATTACTTATATATTCCGAATACATATTACAAAATATTTGCAAGGTTTCTAAATATGAAAAAAATTCCTTTTGTGTAAGTGAATGTGATGATAATACAATTGCTGCCTCTAACACACTTTTTTTAAAATATTTAGGATTATTTGCTACTGCTTCATATTTTAAATTAAAAGTACTATGTTTCCTTTTTTCACTTATTATATTTAAAAGCAAATCAATCGTTTCCTCTGATAATATTTTTGCCCAAAAAAACGAATTAATATTTTTCAATACTCCTATTCCTTCATTATCTCCTATCGGTTCCGCCATACTTAATAAATCAGGATTATAAAGTTCTTGATACAAACCTGTTATTGGATAAATATTCATTTCTACCATCATTCGTTCTCCTTCCAAAATCATAAAATTGCAATCACTATAGTATTTCTAATATAAATACTATTATTATACTCATAAACATTTAATGTTACTCATTATCCATTCTATTGTCACTTCAAATACTTCCTCAACTTGTTCACTCTCATTAAACAAATGATTTGCTTTTTTTATTATAAAACTGCTTATATTTTTTTTATCCATAAGTCCTTTATAAAATAAATATTTTCTAATATCTTTAGTTAATTCATCATCTTCACCAAATATAACAAGCACTTGTTTATCAATTTTTTCAAAAATTTCTATAACATTTTCTGCTTCTATTTCTCTAATTAATTCTAGATTTATTGCTACTCCTAATAACTTTTTTATAGGCTTTCTATATAATGGATGTAATGATAATTTTCTTGAATTCATATTTGTATTGACTTCATTATTACCACTAATAATATTAAAAATTGGATTCCAAAGAATTATTCCGTCCACAATTTTATTTTCTGCTATGTTTAATACATTTCTTGCCCCATCACTGAATCCTATAAGTACAATTTTTATTTTTTTATCATAAAAACAAGCTTTTACATATTTGCAAACATTTAAAATATCATCAATTCTTTCTTTTATACTTGTTTTTTCAAAGCTTCCATCGCTAACTCCCACATTTCTATAATCAAATCTTACTAAATTGACTCCTTTTTTTTCTAAACTTTCCCCTAATTTTACTGCCATTCTATGTTGTATTACTCTATTACCATTCATTCCATAACACATTACAAGTACTATAGGGATATCTAACTGATGATTTGCCACATGAAATATTCCTAATATTAAATCTTCATTGCTTTTAAACTGAATCGGTATTCTCATATATTTGTCTCCTTACTCATTCTAATAATATTAGAAATTGTATTCATAATAAACTTATGTTTCCAGCAAATATCACGTGGAAATGCATAACCTTCATAAAAATCAAGAGTTTTATATTGCACTTTAGAATAATCATAATCTATATTCACATCGTTGCATTCTGCATTTGCACTAATCCATACAATATTTCTATATGCTGTAGTTGCCCACTTATTTTCTTTTAATGTACTTATTATTTCCTGTAAAAATTCTTTATTGACTTTTTGTGCATAAATATTATCTGGTTCAGCCCCTAACATAGTTATTATTTTTGATAGACTTTCTTGATTTTCTATTTTCTCGAACGCTTGTATGTCTTTCGTAATATTCAATACTTGTTCTATTTTTTTTATTTCGTCTCTTTCTAATTTTATAGGACTAATCCCTATTATTCCATCAACATCATTTAATATATTTTGTTCACATATGAGCTCTAAATAAAATCCTCTACATACAATGTATACTTTTTGTTCTAAATCTCTTTTTAAATACTTGACTGCACTAATAATATTTTCTGTAATAATTTTACAATTCAATTCCTCAAATTTCCCACAACTATCTCCATGCGCAAATAAATCCAATTGCATTACACAAAATTCATTTTCTAGCAAATAATTCGAGGTATCACATAAAAAATAATCTATATCGCATTTTGATTCTCCAAATCCTGGTATTAACAAAACACAGCCTTTATTTTTTTTATTTTGGGGATATCTCATTATATTAAATATACTTATTTCTCCACTTTCAATAAAATTTTGACTAACTATAGTCATATTGCAACTCCTTCTCTATTAATTACAATCTAATAAATTTATGCATTTTAGACTCTTCACATATTTATGTAGTATGTTCTAATATAACTTGTCAGTCAATTTGTCTTACGATTATTTTTTCATTATACACACTATATTTTTAATCCTATGCCTAACACATTATTAGTAGCATAATTAAACTAACTATTTCCAATAAATTAGAAAAAGATTTTTACACTTTCTTTAATAAATTCTATAAAATTTTTGTTCCTCCAAAAATTTTTCATATTAAAGTCTGTAATAAAATTCCATTTAATACATAAAAATTGACAGAATCTTCATATCCAAGTAATAAAATTTTATCCAAGTCTTATGAATAACATTAAACTATACCTACCGTATCGCTCGTATATTCTAAAAATCACCTCCGGCATAAAATGTAATATTCTTGCCGGAGGTTTCCACGACATTGTGGTGTCTAGCTAATGTAAATAACATTTTAAATATATTTACACTCTTCGTTGGCTTCGGAATTAGCAGCTTCCACCGCCGCCTCCTCCTCCGCCACCGCCTCCGCCGCCACCGCCGCCGCCACCGCCGCCGGTACCAGAAGAACTACCTCCTCCGCCACCACCACAAAAAGCGGTAAGCATAGACGTGTCAGAACGACTTGTTTCAGCATCATCTGAATGCAAAAGCATCGATGTTTCCATACTGAGGACTCGAATCATTTTATCACCTCCTTATCTAGCACTATTATGTTGCCACTGTAGCAAAATATATAATAATCTTCTATAATTAAAATACTAATATAGAAGATAATTATCACTTTTAATTTTTTATTATCTTCACAACCACACCTATAATATTATGTAACTGTATAGGTTTATCCTCATAAACACAACTATCTCCTTTAGTAATTACAATGGGCACACCACCACAATAAAAGAAACCGACTATTCTGTGCACAAAGTATATTTTATTACAATCCTTATATAGTATTATTTGATTAATATCTAAAGATTCTATTCCCCTTTTTACAATCAATTTATTCCCATCTGCAATTACTGGATACATACTATCTCCCTTTGCCACACATTCAATATATTCTTCATTTGTGTCTTTAACCATTTCATATCCTTTCATCCACTATCATATTTAACTGTAGTGAATAATAACTATTTGTCAGCAACACTCTTAACACTTTTATCTGATTGTAATCTTATTTATGATCTTTAGAAATATACAATAGTACATATTTCCACTACTTTTAGGTTTACGCCTATATATCTAACTTAAATACATTAGTTATATTTACTTTTTTATAAAAATTAATAAATTAACACTTTACCCAAATACTCAAGACACACTGTTATAAATCCGTATACTTCATATCGGCTGTATTATTCCATGCTATTTTAATTATTTATTTCTAATAATTTTTTCTATTTAAATCATAATTCCATTATATATTTGACACTTTAAGAAAGTATTAGAAACACCAATAACTGCCTCTATAGACTAGTTTGTACAATATGTCATTCTAATCTATACAACACTTCTCTAATTTTTTTATCTAATATGATTTACCATATCTTTATAATCGAGTAGTATGTAAATAATTATTTTACCTAACGAACACAACCGTATGTACTGTTCGATATCCGACAATTCTTTAGTTTTCAACAATCCTTTGGTGGGCGAACACTTCTACACACTCTTTCTATTCCGCAGATACCATTTGAATATAATTCCCATTATGAAGTTTCTGTTCTTAAATCCATCCTTGATTACATTCATTTATCACAATCAATTTCAAATAGTTATTGTATTTCGGGTGGTTAGACAACCTTATCCTTAACTTTAGTCTGATTTGATTTCTGTTTGTCATACCAGATATTTACCTCCACCTACCTTCAAATTTTTTCCTCACAATGGACACTCTTGGTCTTGATTATATTCTTCCCACTACTAGAACGGATTATGACTTTCACCTGTTAGAAATTTGCACTGCAAAGCTCACAAAAAGAGACTCTATATCACTTTGATATAGAGTCTCTTTTTGCGCAACTTAATCACCGAAAACTGTACATAATATCCTTTTATTAGTATCTTAATTTATGTTATTATGATAAGCTATTTTCATTTAACTTATATTTACATCTATTCTTTTAAAGCTTCTACAAGTCTTTCCATCATTTCATCGGTAAAAAATTTTATTGATGGAATATGTATAAAAACAACAGGACATTTCATTTTTATTAGCATATAATAGTATGCTTCATTACATAAATAATGTGTTGGTTTTTCAGAAACACTACTTCTTAATTTGTATCTTTTTAACTTACAAATTAATTTATCAATATCTGTTTCTGTATAAATAATTTTTCCATCCTTCTCTGCACATTTTTCTATTCGCACAGATTTTTTTAGTTTTTTATCTAAACCAAACATATATACAAATTCATACTCTTTGTCTATAGTTTGTATATCTCTTTTTAAACCACTAAATGAATTGGTTAGAAAAATTTTTTCTCCATTAAAATGATTAACTAATTTATTTGATGAATTATAACTCCCTTTAAATCCCACATATAATACACTCACCACTAATTAACTCCCTTCGTATATTTTAATTTTCCTAATTTTATAATTCCAACACACATTTATATTAACATCGTTTAGTAAAAGTATCAATTTTTTCAAACCAATATTTAATGTTCTTCTCTAATTATTATATTTACAATTATTAATTAAAATATATTTTTATTTTACTGTTCAATATATTTTTGTAAAAGTATTTATATATAATAACTTCTTTCCATTTGTTTTATCTATCTCACAACTATTTTCTTATCTGGTATAACATACAACACTTCCTTCAACATTACGTTTATCATCTAAATTTGTTAAAAATTTTCCTCTATATATTTTAGTCATCTCCCCATACAACTTTTCCCTAAACTCTTTTGTCAATGGAAAGCATATATCCTTATATACTGCCTTTCCATCCTTATCTTTCTGCTTTGTCCTATATGATGGCATTGCCACAAACACATTATCCTTTCCCTGAATCAGTGTCACGTTATTTATTACAAATTTGTCATCCAAATAAATTCTTGCAAGACCTTTTATATTGCTCCCCTCTCTTTCGTACGGCGTAACTTTTACTGTAAATGGTGGCTCCTCTACCTCAGTTTTTTCTGTATTTAGCTCATTATTTTCTTTTCCAGCATTCTTATATCCTTCAATTATTGCATCATACAATTCTGTACGGAACTCCTTTGTTATAGGGTTGCATATGTCCTTAAAAACGAAATTATTATGCTCATCCACCTCACTGCTTCTATACCTTGGCATAGATACAAACAGATTTCCATCATTGTTTTCAAGAATGGCAATGTTTGTAATTTTAAATGACTCACCAAATACTACTGTTGCAAACCCTCTTAAATTTCCTTCATTTTTTCTTACTTTATTTACTTTTACTGTATACTTCATTTTTTTCTCCTTCTCTACTATATATTTCTTCTTTTTCTGTTTCTTTTATTTCTTCACCAATATTCTTTTCCAAATCCAACATAGAATTTAATTCTGCCTGACGTTTTAACTTCTCCTTAAGTTCTTCCTCATAAACAAAAGGCTTTTCATATTCTATTTTTGAAGATTCTAAATCTCTTCTATATTGTTCTATCTTCTTTTTTAGAAACTCTTCATTTTCTTCTATGTTATTAAACATATTATCCAGCTTTATCATATTTCCAACAGCACTTGTAGACATTTCCGCCTTATACTCGTTTTTTCCCTGAAGTATTAAGAAATTTATTCCCATATAATTCTTTTCAACCGACAGATTAAATCCTCTGAACTTTCCAATCTCATAAGTATCACCTGCTTTATACTTGCTTATCTCTTCAAGCATTGCTGTCCCTCCATCGTTTCTCTCAGTATACAACATATTACCTATTGTTATTGAAAACTCTTCGCTTTTTACACGCTCAGCATTTCTAAGTTCAATGTCCTTTCTCACACATTCAAGTTTTTCTTCTGCTGCTTTAATTAATTTAGGAAACTTAATCATAAAATTATCCTGAAAAGTATATCTTTGACTGTCATAAGATGCTTTCAGTATTTTTAAACGCTGCAATTCATTGTCAACTTCCATTTTTTCTTTTATTAGTGGATTCCCTGTAGCAACTGCCTTTATTTCTGCATACGACAATGTTGCCTCATCTATGTCTTCACACGTTCTTGATACAGCCCTGCTCGTCATTATCTGACTAATAAATCTCTGCTTATTCTCTACCAGTGACCATGAGTACGCATCAAATGTTTCTTTTGTAACATATCTGTACACTGCTACTTCTTTATTTTCATTTCCTTGTCGTATTCCCCTTCCCTCTCTCTGCTCAATACTCGACGGTTTCCATGGACAATCTACGTGATGAATTGCCACAATATGTGTTTGTACATTTACTCCCGTACCACATTTATCTGTAGAACCAATAAGTATTTTCTTCTTTCCTGCTCTCATTGACTTAAATAATGTTTCTCTTTGTGCATCTGTTTTTGCATCATGTATAAATGCTATTTCATTTTCAGGTATGTTTCTTTTTATAAGTTCTGTTTTTATGTAATTATATACGTCAAAATCCTTTTCCCCAGGTGTTCCTATATCTGAAAAAATAAGCTGACATCCTATTTTTTCTTCATCTTTTGCTTTTCCATATTCATAAAGCACATTATCAATTACCTTATTTAATTTTCCGTCAGGATTATTGGGTGCGTCTTTATCAAGAAGTCTTGCATCCGTTCCAAGCAATCTTGCTTCATGTGTTATTTTCAAAAAATTATCTATGCTTGAATCCACTCCACCATTTCTGATAATCTCCGCTCTCCTAACAAAATTCTCCATTATCTGCCTTACATACCAATCTGGTTCTGATTCCACGATAATGTATTTACCATCTCTTAATTTAGGAACATTGAGTTCAAGCATGTCCTGTGTTTGCACGTCTGCTACCTGTTTAAATATATTCATTAACTCTGGTAAATTGGTAAATTTATTAAATCTGTTTTTCATTCTAAAGCCACTTCCCTCAACTGTAAGTTCTAATGCTGTTGTTATTTCACCGAAATTGGCTGCCCATGAATCAAAATGATATATTCCCATCTGCTCCAACGTATCTTTTTGAAGGTAACTTTGCATTACATACATCTCACACATAGTATTACTAATTGGGGTTCCTGTTGCAAAAACAATTCCTCTTCCAGGATTTATCTCATTAATATATTGGCATTTTAATTGCATATCTGTTGCTTTTTTTGCTCCCGAACCACTAATTCCCGAAACATTATTTATCTTTGAAAATATTGCCAAATTCTTGTAATTATGAGCTTCATCTACCATAATACTGTCAATACCAAGTTCCTCAAAAGTAATCAAATCATCTTTCCTTTCTTCGTCTGCAAGACTCTTTAATTGTTCTTGAAGCTTTTTCTTCTGTGTTTCCATCTGTTTAACAGTCCAGCGCTCACCATTCTTTTCTTTTGTCTCCTCTATGGCATATGCTATCTGCTCTATTTGTTCATTAAGCATTCTTTCCTTTCTCGCTGCTGAAATTGGGATTTTTTCAAACTGCGAGTGAGACATTATTATGCAATCATAATCTCCCGTTGCAATTCTTGATATAAACTGTTGTCTCCTACTCTTTTCAAAATCACGTTCGGTTGTTACTAGAATGTTTGCAGATGGGTATAATCTCAAGAATTCAGATGCTGTTTGATTTATTAATGCTTTTGGAACTACCATTACTGTTTTATTTGCAAGACCAAGTCTTTTTTGTTCCATACATGCTGCCATCATCTCAAATGATTTTCCTGCTCCCACACAATGGGCAAGTAATGTATTACCTCCAAGTAGAATTCTTGCTACCGCATTTTTCTGATGAGGTCGCAACTCTATTTCAGGGTTCATTCCTGGAAATGAAAGTACCGAGCCATCGTATTCACGAAGTCTTATATTGTTAAATGTTTCATTGTAATAATCAACATACTTCTTTCGTCTAACCGGATCCGCAAATATCCATTCTCTAAATTTTTCCTTAATAAGATTCTGCTTTTCTCTTGCAAGCATTGTTTCGTTTCTATTAATCACGTAATGATATTTTCCATCTCCATCATCGATTTTGTCTCTTACTGTTACGGTTTTTAGGTTAAGTGATGCTTCAAAAATAGAATAAGCATCCATGCGGCTTGTTCCATATGTTTTGGAAGCTGCCACAGAATGCTTATCCTTTGATTTATTTTCTATAAACCATTCCATGCTATATTTATTTAGATGAACAATAATACCTGATGAATACTTTCCGCTTCTTATTGCCCTTACTCTTTGTGGTGTTCCAAGCAATTCATAAATAAATTGCTCATAGTCCTGTTCATCAATCCATGTTGTTCCTATCCTTATATCAATCTCCGAAGCATCAAGGTCTATTGGTTGGACTTTTTTTAATTCTTCCACGTTTATTTGAAATAATTCCGGCCGTTCCTTTGCAAATCTTTCTGCTATTACAAGTTTACTTCTAACATTTCCAGACAAATATTCATCTGACGTTTCCCATCCTTCATCCGGATTTTTTTCATCATACTGCGTTGGATTCAAAAATATAATTCCTTTAAGTTCTTCAATTAATTTTTTTCTTTTAGTTTTACCACTCTCCACATTTTTTCGTACTTCTCCACTTATATCAGGTATGTATATGCTCAAAATAAATGGAATGTTTACTTTTCCATATTCATTTATCGAAATATTCAATGCCTCAATTGCTGTCTCAACTCTGTTTATTGTTAATTCCGGTTTGATAGTCTATTTATAAAACATATCAGCCTTAGTAACATAACCATTTTCATCCACATTTTCAAGAGAGCACAACAAAGGATAGTCTGCATCATCACGGAATGCTCTGTCATTTGCCCTTGAAGTAATTCTTCCATACTTATCTACAAATGTATCATAACTATTATTTAATTCTCTTTGAGCATTTTTTAATTCTTCTTCACTACATCCTTCCGACTGTATTTCAATAATATGTCTTGTTATACTTCGTATTTCGTTAAGAGCTTTAATTCTATCTATTGTTAGTTTTGAATATTCTTTTAAATACATTTTTGAATTTTGTCTGAAATAGAGTTTGCCATCCATAAAGGAATATGTATAATTTCTAACATCCGAATTTGCAATAATTACTTCATCATTCTTCTCTGTTTCCTCTATTTCAAAATTTGATATTGAAGTGTTAACATTATTTAGTGCATTGCTAAGGCTTTCGTACATATTAAAATTTTCATCATTATTTACACAAACGGTATACTGACTTTCAACTCCATACCTTCCTGTATCATATTCCATTTTTCCTAATACCATTTCAGGATGTTCGACAAAATATGAATTAATCGGTATACCGTCTTTTGTATAACCAAGATGCACCCAGTCAGGTTCTATATCTATTTGCCTTTCCCTTTTTTTCAGGAAAAGAATGTCTGATGTAACCTTTGTTCCTGCATTGTTTTTAAATGCATTATTTGGAAGTCTTACAGCACCCACAAGTTCTGCTCTTTGTGCAATATATTTTCTTACATTTGGATTAGCTTTGTCCATAGTTCCTTTTGTTGTTATCAAAGCTGCTATTCCTCCCGGTCTTATCTTATCGAGTGTTTTTGCAATAAAATAGTCATGGACCCGAAAATTAAGTTTATTATATTTTGCATCATATATTTTGTAATCTCCAAACGGTACATTTCCTATAGCAATATCAAAAAAATTGTCATTAAAATTCGTTTCCTCAAATCCTGATATTGTAATATTAGCAGTTTGATAAAGCTGTTTGGCTATTCTTCCCGTAACTTCATCTATTTCCACACCATATAGTTTACATTCGTTCATTGAAGCAGGCATACTTCCAAAGAAATTACCGATTCCCATTGATGGTTCAAGAATGTTTCCTTTAGATATTCCCAAATTTGAAATTTTCTGATTTATGCACATTGCAATCTCGGGAGAAGTATAAAAAGCATTATTTACACTTGCTCTAGCATTGTCATATTCGGAATGTGTCAACAATTCTTTTATTTCTCTATATTCATCCCTCCATAAGTTATTTTTTTCATCAAATACTTCCGATAATCCTCCCCATCCTGCATATCGCGAAAGTATTTTCTGCTCTTCCATATTTGCAATTCTTTCTTCTTTCTCAATTCTTTTTAGTGTTTTTATTGCTTCCACGTTCCATTTGTATCTTGTTTTTGCACCTCCCTTTTCTATTTCCCATAAATTATAATGATAATTGTTTTTTAATAATACATCGTTTTTATTTGAATCATCTTTCTTTGATTTTTCCATATCCGCTATTGGTTTTTTGTCCATTTCAAAAACCTCATCGGGAATGTCATAATCTCCTATTATCTCTTCCTCATTGATTTTTTCATAATAAATTCCTTTATTTATAAGAATTCCAATTTCTTCTTCTACAGATTTCCAACTTAAATATCCTTCTTTTTCCCCTTCTATATCTCTCCACTGAAATCTTATACCCTGTGGTTTAAATGTATCATATCCATGTAGTCCATAATTCTCTATTGGCCAACCGGCTCCACCAAGACCATATTCCTTTTTAATTAATTTTTCACGTTCCGATGCCTTTGCAACATTTTTATAAATGTTATATACTCTTTCCTTGCCCCCTGCAAAACCCGTTCCTTTTAACAATACTGTAACTATATATTCATGCGGCACAATCCTTGCATTTTTAGGATTCAAGTATGTATATTTCTCTTTTTCCCCACTTGGTAAATTCTTTACCCTTTTTTCATCTGATATTCCTATTTCTTTTGTATTTTCATCAAAGAAAAAGGAAGCCTGTTCAAAACCTGCTTCCTCTCCTATTCCTAATGAATCAATTTCTTCTAATTCTCTTTCTATTTCTTCATCAATAGATATATTCTCTTCCGTTCCAGATACACTCTCTAATGAAATCTGTACACTATCTGCTTCAGAACTACTTCTTCCGCCATCATTTTTGCCTGCTCCCTTATCTTCCACATTTCCATTGTTGAAGATGGCTCCTTCGGCTTGTGTATTTTTAGATAAGTCCTCATTAACGTTTCCAATAAATTGTTGGCTTCCTCGTCCACTTCCTTCATCTTTTCGCCTAATCTCCCTAAACGATAAAGTGTGTTGTACCTGTTTCTCTCGTTCTCTTTCAGATATTCTGCTGCCATCATCCCGTATTTTCCCACCTGCGTCAAATCTTCTTTCTGAATTTCCGGCAGTTTTAGGTTGGGATACAACATTCCATCTGCTTTCTTGTGGTACATTAGTCTCATTTCTTCCATTTGTGACTCTCCTTTCATTTTCAATATGTCTTACTCTGTAATTAAACTCTTTAAGAACACTACAGGATACGTCACATACAAGGGAACCAAAACGGTATATATTATCTTCGCCAGATATATTTATTATAAAATTCATATCTTGTTCTTCAGAAGACATGTTAAATCCACATCTTGTTCCTACTGCATAGAAAACACTTTTATATAACATTTCCTCTACTGTAGGCCCCTGCGTTTTATTATCTCTATCTTTAATCACACCACCTGTAATCTGATTAAGTTCTGAAATCATAACCTCTGATTTCTCCCTTATTATAGATCGCACATTTATCTTTGTATAGTTCTTTAAGAGCTTTTGTAAATTATTTTTTTCATTACTTATATATGGTTGAATTTTTCCCTCGTCAATCAGTTCATCTACCATAATTTTTAAATTATAATCATTTAAATTCCATGTGAGATTAACATTTCTTCCTGCTGTATCAGATATATCGAACACATATCGCATATGTGGTTTTAAAACTTTCGATGGAAAAATTGCAATTCCCTTACTTCCTCTTTTTACATATCTTCCTACCTTTTTCCATGAATCATAATCTCCCACAAGAGTTGTGTTTGGTCGCTGTGCATACATCATTAAAATATTATCAAATTCATATCTGTATACTCTTCCTGTTAATTCTAAAAATTTTTTCCATTTATCTGAATCTGATACAATATCCTTAATATATTCATCGTAAAGTCTCTGTACCTTGTAATCAGCACTCATTATTTTCTATAACCTCCCTTAACGCTTCTCTTATGTCCTTTCCATCAATTTCATCTCCTAAGCTATCCCATCCTTTTACTTTATCTCTTGCAAATAGTTCAACACGTGGTAATTCGCCACACAATTCAACTATACGTTCCCTTATTTCTGCGGGTTTCTTACTATGTTCCATTATTCTTGCATCACATATCTGCGGCACTGACTTTGATACACGTTTAAGTTGTCCTTTTGTTCCTATTAAACATACCTCCGAATTTGAACGTGTCCAAAATCCCAGTCCCATAAAATACGTGTTCTTTTTCTTATTTCTTTTCACCCAATTGAAGCCACACGTCTTATATTTAAATCCCCATCTTTCCATTACTTCTATTCCTTCTTTTAGGCATGGAAATGTTATCCACAAAAATAAAATACAATCCTTATCGGCGATTTTATCTACTGGAAGAGCCATTATATCTTTAATATTCATTGTGTGATAATGATTCTCCGCACTTCTTCCCTGACCTTTTTTGGAGTAAACTCTATATTGCCATGGTGGATCTGCATATATAATTTTGTACTTTTTCCCCACTTTAGTCACCTTCTTTCAATTTCACCAAACTTGTGTATTTTTCATACTCATCTTTATCTAAATTTAGCGTGACAAAATCTGTCTCCTTTTTTATTTCCACCAGCAGTTTCTTAATAATTCTTAACATAATAAAGTTATCTTTTGACATTTTAATGCTTTCCGTAAACATGATATTTTGATTATTGTCAATACCATCCTGCTGCCTTACTATGTTTAACATTACTTTTCTTTTTAGTTCATTTGCTTCGTCCTTAGTTAACACAACTTTTTCTGTCTCTGAACCACTGTTTTCCCATTCCTTATGAAGCTCTCCAATTAAAAACTCCATATATCTTAAATACATTTCCTTCATTTTTCCTCCAATCAAAAAAGAGCAGATAAAACTCTACTCCTCTTTTAAATTATTTTTTATTTTTGTTAGGTCTTCCAATCATAACCAGCGAACCATTATGATAATCCTGTAATACTACTCCTGTTGCCTCGTCAACTGCTTCCACCATTTTACCCTTTCCTACATATATTCCCACGTGACTGATATTTTTATATCTTCCGTTATTTGAATAACTGTAAAAAATTAGGTCTCCCGGCTTTAAATCTGTTTCTTTTACAACACACCCATTATCATTGCACCATTTTGCTTCGGCTGCTGCTGTATTTGCCCCATCACACATTACCGATATTCCGGCACTTTTCCAAGCATAATATGCTAATGATGAGCAATCAAAATGTGTTCCTGAATTTCTAAGTGGCTGGCTATATGGATATCCTACTTTTGATAACACAAATGAGCAAACTGCATTTGCATTGATATCAGTTACTCCATTTAATATTTCGTTAATTTCTTCCTGTGATAATGAGGACTTCTTATTTCCACCATTTACTGTTCCTGAATTTCCATTATTATATCCTAATGCCAACATTGCATCCGAACTCATAAGTGAATTCAACAGTTCTATTTCATTTTCGTTCATACTATATTCTGTTTCCATCTGATAATATGTTTTCAGACTTACATTAACGTATAATACTTTTTTCTTTTCCTTCTTTCCCTTGTCATTTTTAATCTTTTCTTCATTTATGGAAGTTGTGTATGTACACATATCGTCAAATACTGTTTTTAACTCTGTCTTTGCATTTTCATTCATTACTGTTGCCGTGTTTCCAATTCCATATTTAACCATATAAACACTCATTACATCATAATAATTTGATGGGGTATTTGATGTTCCCTCATAATCTTTATACACTATCTTTCCAATATCACACTCTTTGTGTTCCGATACTAACGTATTTATTTCTCTGTTAAATTCTGCTACATACTGACTGGTGACTGTCATTATTGTATCTCCATTTTCAAGTGGTGGAAAAAATATTGAAAATGGTGAATTATATATAAGTGCAATTACAAGAGCTATTATTATGGCTGCAATACATACAATCATAAGAAGAACTAAAGCAAATGGTAATAAACACATTCCTGCTTTTATTAATATATTTTTTACACTATCCAATGTTTTCACGTTTGCACTTGTATCTGATTTATTGTTTTTCAATTTACTTAACACATAATTTAATTTTTGTTTTTTTACTTTGTCCGAACCGACATCCTTAGTTCTTTTTACATTTTCCTTTCTTCTCTGTTCAAATTTTCTGTAATCGGATTTTACACTTTTATCTTTGCGGTGTACCGTTTTATTCTTTTCTTTTTTTTGCAAGTTGTTTGAATCTTTACTATGCAATTGTTTCTTTTTACTTCTGTTCTTTCCTCTTACACTTTTTATGTGCTCTTCCTTTATATGTTTTTGTTTTACCTGTTTTTTTATATTTTCACCTGTAATTTTTGCCACTTTGGTAAAAGGTTTTGTAATAACTGATGCCGTTACTAATGCTTCTCTTATCTCTTTACCACCATCTAACTGTTCTACAGACTCCAACATCTTTTTTTGTGCAATTACTTTTCCACCACTTTTTAATATACTCTTTTTATCCTTTATAACTTTTCTTTTGTCAGTATCATTTCTGTTAAAATTTGGCATATCACGACTATGTATGCTCCTTCTTTTTTTCTCCATTTTTCCTCCTGACGTAAATAAAGCCATTACAAAGCTCTAGCTTTGTAATGGCTTTATTTAAATTACTTTATTATTTCTCTGCCCATATACTATCATTCCACTTTGCTTTTAAATTTATCTTAACAAAAGGCTTCCTTAATACAAAATCTCCTTTATCTATAAAAATATACGTTTGGGTATTATCACACTTATTAAAAGTAAGTTTTCGTATATCCCCACTTCCAAATGTTAATATCTTGTAACAAGCATCTAGCCTATTAACTGTATATGGTCCTGATACCATTTTTAATTTTCCTAAAGAAAACTGTTTTCCAAATAAATCGCAATAATAAATACTATCATTTACTAAATATATTTTTTTATTTAATCTAATGCTATGTAAAAACTCTTTTATTTTTTTCACATCATCAAACGGAACTGTAACTTGTTGAAAATTAGGCATACTAACTTCTTTACCATCTATCAAATCAATAATTTTATTTATTAAATCTGAATTACATTCTTGCGGACACTGAATTCTAATATCAAAATAATCCTCTATCCTTTTTAATTTTTCTAATATTTCTATCCACTCACTTTGGTACTGTATATTTCCTTCTATTTTTTCTCCAGAATAATATACTTGTCCACTTGAATTATATATTTTAAAAGAAGATTTTTCACTACTATTCTTAGCCTTATTAATAAACTCGAATGATTTTAAGGTTTCTAAACGTGCTCTAACACTACTACTTTTCAAATTTGATTGTTTTATTTCAAAATATGAATTTCCCTTATTTTTAATTGGTGCACAACTTTTAATATTTATTAGTCTGGTTGGATCATCTTCATTATCTAAATAACAATATTCTTCATCTTTTTCACATATTCGTAAATTATTGATTTTAATAATATGTTTATCCAAGCCTAAATTCATCTCAAAAATCCCACGACCTCTTATTACTCCAATATCTGGAATGATTTTCATCTCCAATTTTTTTATTTTTTTCTGATGTTCTTTATATTCTTTCCATTTGTTATTCTCATAGGTATACGGGTATATTTCCGGCTTCTTTGATTCATCTTTTATTTCGATTAAAGAATATGCATTAGGATGTAAATCATCAAAATATGCGGCTCCTCCTGTTAACATATATGCACCATTACTTTGTTGATATAGAACAGGTCTGCCACCTGTTTCTGTATGGCCACAAAGAATTAAATTAGCACTTTTGCGTAACTTAGGTAAAGTAGCTTCTCTCCCGTCATATTCACAAATTTCATTCTTATGTAAAAATCTTTCTGCATGATGAAAAATTGCTATCGTATATATTTCACTATCACCTAATATTTTATAATTTAATAAATCTTCTATTTGTTTCTTTCCAATAAAATTTGCATCATCGGGATAATCTTTCAAATATGATAGTAACGCTGTATTGAATGATACTATTCTAATTTTTCTATTTTCTTCTAATTCAATGTCTTTATAGCCAATGCTATAACTTGACTCTTGCTTGCTATTCTTAGGGTAATGAAAAGGTATTACACCAAGTTTGGCACAAAATTCATCATAGTTATATAATGGTTCCTCCATTTTATGTACATTTGAATAATCATATAGTTCATCTATATCTTTCACCTTTGTATCCTTAGTTATATCACATCTATAATATCCATAATTTCTATTAATATCATGATTTCCAGGACAAAATGTAATATCACTACCACGTAATGATAATTCTTTTAATAACTTTTCAAACCATTTTAATGCTTCGTTAAAATCTTTCTCTTTTCCCCACCACGCAATATCCCCAGTCACGATTATATGTTCTGGTTTTTTATCCATTTTTGAAATACATTCTATTAATTCTTCTAAAATTAGTTCCTTCCTATCAAACACCCCATCTACATTATATTCGTTATAATTTCTTCCAAAATGTATATCTGACAAATGCAATATCTTACTCATATATATATATACCCTTTCTCTACTTATTTAAATAAATAGTTTCTGTTTCTTTAATTTGCTCTATTAACCACTCTAGATTTTTTCTTACAATTAAATCATTAATCTCTTGAGGGTCTATATTCTCTCTCAATTCTTTCAATAATACCACATCATCTAAGCAATTAACTTTTCTGCAATAATCCAATGGATATAATGAGTTTAAAATACGTCTGAATTTAATGATATTTTCAGATGATGAATTAATTACTGTATTTTTCAACTCAGATACAGATATTCCGTGAAAAATATTTACATCTGAATCATACACAATATTGTACTCATCAATAATATTTTCTAATTCTTGTACCCAATCTTCGTCTTTTAATATTTCTCTAACACTTTTCGCTTTATTCTTATTTTTTTTATTCAAAATAAACTTATTAATTTCTGTTATATCACTAATGATTTTATCTCGTATTTTGGGATTCTCAAATTTCAAATTAATTAAATCTATTTCATATAAACGATCAGTTTTTGAAATATTTATACTCATTAATCTCTTAAACTCTTCAATAGACAATTCAAATCCTATGTCAATAAGACATTGTACACAAATTAGAATTCTTCCATAAGAAAATGTCGGATATTTATTATCTTTTAATTTTCCCTTAATTTCGTCAATTTTATCTTCACACCATTTCTGAGAATTCTCATAATAATAGTTGCTCAATAAATTAAGTGGATCTTGACTATCTATGTTATTTAAAATTTGCTCATCAACATATTTATTTAATTCTTTATTAAAGTTTTTATAAATAAACTGTCCTGTTTCGACATACATTTTTACAGATAGCATTCTCGGTCTTACTTTTATCAGTGCTCTTTCCCATTCTTCACTAGGTTCCTGATAGTTCGATTTATACTCAATTGCACAAATAAACGTTTCTTCAATTATATATTTTCTTACTTCTATCTCATAGTCTTTAATAGATGCTTGTTCCATTTTTTTAACTAAATACGACACTTTTGAAATAAAAAATTGGAATGTTCGCAAATTGTTATGGGAATATTGTTCCATGTAATTGCAAAACATATCACTATAATTTAGCATTTCATTTTTTAATGTATTATTTTCAACACTATTGCCAATTATTTTCTCACAAATAATTTTTATATCTGGATCATAATGCAATGTTACCCCTATTAATTTTTCTCTAATTTTCTTATAAGCATTATCATATTCGTCATTTTGAAAAAGAAGCTCTCTCCTTTTTTCTAATTCAGAACTATTAATTTTTGAATTTATTCTTTTACTTTGCTCTAAAATATTTTCTCTTTCACCTGACCAATCAATATTTTCATTCAAAGCTACCATATACTGCATTTCTTTAGATTCCCTATTTTCTTTTATGGATATCTCCTTTTCATTGGCCACTAAAATCACCTTTGTTTCTTCGTGTTCTACTAAACCATTTATAAATCCAAAAACTTCATTAATGGGACAATCACATCTTTCTAAATCGTCAAAAATAAATATGTAATTTTTTAACATAATCCAGTTAGCTATTATATTAGTTATACTCACATCTGGCAAAATTTTTTCCCTTATTCTACTAATAATACTTTTAGATGTAGACAATATGCTCTCAACCTTTTCTTGGCTAATTTTTCCTTTATTTTCAGAAAACTTTGAAGCCTCTTCCGCAAATGTCCATGCCATAGCTTCTTTTATTTCATCAATCGACTTACACCCATATAATGATATATATTTTATTTTTCTTTTTCCTCTATTTTTTTCTAAATTGTTTATTTCCTGTGTTAGTCTATTTTTTACAAAGTATGTTTTTCCACATCCCCATTCACCCTCTATTAATATGGCATATTGATATGATTTATCTACAAGATATCTGTTTACTTCTTCTACAATCTGCTGTTCATTCATTATATTTACACCTTCTGATTTGTTTATTTATTATTCCAATTATAGTAATATTTGTTTAATATTAACATATACTTTATTTGAAATCTAGAGTACCTAAATTCATATAATTTTTAGAATTTTTCTCATGTATATTTGTATTATATAATCTATACAATTCTGTATCTTTTCCGATTGTATTATCAAATGGAATAATTACATTTCCACATTTTATCAATCCCATTCCTGACGGAGCGTTACTTACAAATTCCAATTGTGATTCTGAAACTCCTACAACCTCTGCTATTTTTTCTGCATCAGTATTTGCCTGTTTTAAAATTGCTACAAACTCACTGTTTGCAAGCATTGTAGTCACTGTATAATTCTGTAAAAGGTCAACTACATTCTGTGTTATTCCTGTACATAATCCACCCTGTTTTCTTACTTTCTTCCATAGCTGCTGTAAATACTTTGCACTATATTCTGAATTAAGCAACACATGGATTTCATCTATATACAACCATGTTGCTCTGCCCTTTTCTCCGTTCTCTACGATTCTTTGCTGAATTGCTTCCATCATAATAAGCATTGATATAGGTGCTAAATCCTGACCTAAATCTCTAATTCCATATACTGTAAATCTATTATCCATGTCCACATTTGTCTGATTATTAAAAATATTAAGAGAACCTTTCACAAATATTTCAAGTGATAATGCAATATCCTTAGCTATTTTCTTTTCATCAGCATCAGTTTGATTTAATAATCTTTCATAGAAGTCAGACATAACCGGTATATACTTTTCTCTGCTTCTTGCTATATCTAAATACATATCGGTGAGACACCTGTCAATTATGGAACGCTGCTGTGGAGTAAGTGGCTTGTTTAAACATTGCTCACACAATCCAAACATAAAAGAACATTTTTCTCTAATCCATCCCTTTGAATCTCTTGCATCAAGGTTCCATACATCCATATCCAAAGGATTAACAAAATTATTTGTATATGTAGACAGGTTAACAATGGTTCCGCCATAAGTCTTTGCAATATCAAAATATTCGTGCATCGGATCAATTACTATAACATCGTCCTCACCCTTTAAGAAAACACTTCCCATTTCCATCTTACTGAAAAATGATTTTCCAGAACCTGGAACACCAAAAACAAATCCGTTACCATTTATTAGTTTTTTTCTGTTTCCTACATTTATATTTTTAGATACCTGATTAATGCCATAATAATTACCTCCATCATCCTTGAGTTCCTGCACACTAAAAGGAACAAGACCCGCTAATGAATTTGTCAACATTGTTCTCATTGTTTCAACCTGTCTTACACCAATTGGAAGAACAGTGTTTAATGCTTCTCTTTGCATAAACTGATGAGTATCTATTGTAACTCCATTGCTTTTTCCTATTGTCACAATTGTTTCACACGCACTATCCAATTCTTCTTTTGTTTCTGCCATTACAACCATATTTACTGATGTATAAAACATACTCTCATCATTTTCTCTAACATTAGTCATCATATCCTCAATGTCCTTTTTTTCCATTCTTTTCGAATATGATATTTCTGTTGAGAAATCATTGTTTTTATTTCTCACTCTTTGCTGTTTAATAATATCCGATTCAACACCAAGATATTTTTTCTGTAATAATTTGATTGTCATATCCTTTGGAATCGGCACAACATCTATGCTTGTAATCATATGAACAGGAAGCATTGTTATTGTATTAAGAAGTTCCTCCGAAAGACTTTTAGGATATTTTTTAAAAAACAAAGCCCTACAAACCTTATTTTCATCCTCAAAATAATCCTGATAAAACTTTATCATACCGTTACATAAATCATTTCTAAAATCTCTTCCTACACGCTTTGCTTCTCTTATATTGAAATCAAATTCGTCTTCCTTTCCTAAGTTATAAAAATCGTGTAGTACTCGCAATCTTTCATTTCCACTTAATGAAGTTATTCCTGTTCCAAGTTCATTAAATGCCTTCTTAACATTTACTTCTATTGTTGCAAACTGAGCTTTTGCCTCTTCAAAATTTTTTCTCTCCACTGTAATTGTTAAATATTTTTCCTGTTCAATTCCCTGTCTCCCTTCTTTTATTTTTTCCTCAATTATATTGTTATAAATTTTTCTAAATCTATCAAATCCATCATCTAAATATGGAAGTAATATATATCTTCTTAAATCTTCCATATCCTTATTCTTGTTATTGATTGTTATCTTAAATGAACAATCAAGTGAATTTAAAAATTTACAATATCTTTGAAGTATTTCCTCCTGTTCTTCATAGGTTGCTGTTGTATAATTTATGTCCATGAACTTATATGTTTTTGAATACTTATTTTCCTGTATTTTAAATATTCCATTTTCAGATACTTCCATTATTTCTATAGTTTCCTGTATGGATTTAGGACTTTTATAAATCGGTTCCGACGCTTTTTTTAATTCCTTAAATCCATCTGAAAATAACCCCATTTAATTTCCTCCTTATAAATATTTACAGCCATAGGCAATGCCTATGGCTGTAAGTGCAAATACAATACTAATTACTAGTATCCTTATCATTTTTTATTTCGTTTTTTTAATATTTATATCTTCATTATTTTTTGATTTCTGATTTTCTTCGTCCATAACGGTTGCTACTTCTTTTAACTCTTTCACGTTTTCTGTTGATTTATAAACCAATGGTTTAACCTTGAACATAAATTTAATTCTTTTCTTCATCATTTGCATAAAATTCATTCCGTTAAAAGAATAAAATCCACTTAGTGCTATTGGTGCAACAATCGGTATTGCAATGTATGCTGATAGTGTAAAGCCAACTTTTTTATATGTAAGAACAACAATTGTCCCACCTACTAAAATACTTAATACTGAAGCAATCAATTGCTTTGCTGTAAGTCCAAGAACAACTGATTCCTTAAATTTATCTATATCTCTGTTTATTTCAACTGACACATTCATCACCTGCCTTTATCTTAATATCATTATGTCCTACTACAATCCTAACGCCTTACTTGTTAATCCCTGTGCCCCCTTTACTGTTCCAACTGTCAAAGCTATAGTAAATGTCATTTCACACAAATAAATAAGAGTCTGTGTCCAATCTGCATACTCTCCCGTAAACGACGGAAGCCCTGAACTTATCAATGCGTTACATACAATGATTGCAAGCGCCATTGTTACTGCTTCAAACACAATTGACAAAAAATATCTTACATATGTGGTAGCCGTATGACTTACCATTCTATTCCCACTTATTGTTGAAAGTGCAATTGCTCCAAACGGAACAATAATAAGTATTTTTAAAAATCTGAAATACACTGTATATATAAGAAAAAAACCACAGATAATAATGACTATTGATAGTATTGACGTAAGAATTAACATAACCAGACTTGCCCCAAATCCAAGATTTTTAATAATATCCGCCTGTGTACTGTCTATGGTAAGCTTAACTATTTTTCCTGCACTTAATAGTTTTACAAGATTTCCCACCGAAGTAAAAAATGCCTTCATTATGGTTACATTGTTTGCAACAAGCCATTCTGCTATTCCTATTCTCATAAGCATTCTTAATATTACTTCAAATCTCATGTCTTCTTTCACATCAACACTTTCAGAACAAAAGCCTATAACAAAAAACAAGACAACTAAAGATGAACCTACTCCAACAAAGATAGGTTCAATACTTTGAACTACACCCCAAGGTCCTCCATCTTTAAATGACTCAGGAGATTGTCCTAAAAGTGCAAACACAAGTGATATTTGATTATTCCAAAATCCAAATACCATCTCCAGTAAATCCAGAATCTGTTGTCCTAGTTTAAATATATCCAAATATCATCACCTCTTTTCTTCCATGATTTAAGACTAAAATCCAAGGATTCCAAGAACTGATGATATACCTGCCATCATTACTCCAGCCACTATTCCTTTTAATGCTGAATTCATTGTGGATGAATCCTGTTGCTGATAAGCCTGGGCAAACTCCATTACATTTTTAGCAAGAATAATTACACCAATCGCTCCAATAATTGCAATAACCAGCGTTTTCAGATTATCAAGAGGTTTTGTAACAGAACTTGTATCTGCTGCCATTACTCTTGTACATAACATTTCCATCATTACTACCGAACCTGATAAAACAGGAAATAATTCTTTTTTTATTCTTTTACCAATACCTTTCATATCTTTTTGTCTCCTCACTTCTTCCAATAAATTTCTCGTCATAGTTTCTCCTATCTTCTTAACTTCCATATTTTTGTCTTTCCTTCCTCATTTTTTCCACAGAAACATCTGGGTAAAAATAGTTTAATATCACATTAACAGGAACACCTTCTCTCATTTCCTTCTTCACTTCATCGCACTGTTCTTTTGAGAACTTCCAAAAAATCATTCGATTTGTAACTGTATCCTCCTTTAATTTTTTCCACCTTTTAATTTCATTTGTGTCATTAGCACTTTCCATATCTTCCTGATATTCAAGCTCTCCTGATATTTCCATATCTACTTTTGAGTTTTCTTTTTGAGGTTCAATCTTTTTTAACCTTTTTATCACTGTTTCATTTTTTAGAAGCATAAATTCCGCCATTGTAAGCTTGTCTATGTACACGTTTTTTCCTTTCTCTTTTAATCTTTCGTAGTACTCCAATGACTTTCTATTTAATATTTCAAAGGGAGGTCCGATAATAACCGAATCCTCCCTTGGTATATGTTCATATGATTTTCCTTTTCCATCTGCCGTCTGATTGAATGCCGGATGATTAAATGGATTAAACTTATTATCTACAATGGGATCAAAACCTCTTATGAATATTAGGCATTTTTTATTATCAAATTTTCTCGCTTCGTCAGGTGTCATAAGTTCTCTACCAAGTACATCATAATTTTTTGAGCTGCTGCCCTGTCGTCCTCTTGTTTCTCCACTAGATTTTTTCTCAATTGTCCCTTTTCCCAATAATTCTGATATATATTTATGAGTACTTTGTTCATTTCCACCTAAATAAATAAGTGTGTCACAGTTACCGGGTATTGTTTCCCATGTATCCTTGAACAATGCTTTTATCTGTGCCAAATTCTGAATAATTATTACCGAACTTATTTCTCTGCTTCGCATTGTTGATAAAAGTGAACAAAAGTCATCCGGAAGTGCAACATTTGAAAATTCATCAAGCATAAACGTAACATGTATCGGCAATCTGCCACCAAAATTAAAATCAGCCTGATAATAAAGTTCCTGAAATATCTGCGTGTATAGCATCCCAATTATAAAGTTATAAGACTTATCAGAATCAGGTATTACACAAAACAATGCAGTTTTTGTTTCACAATCTCCATTTGCACCTATTCCTATGTCCGCAAGATTCAATTCGTCTTTGGACAAAATTCTAAGTATTTTTTTATTCTCCAAAAAAGCCAGTCTTGAATTTGCACTTATTATAATTGAACGTACCGTATCTCCTGCTCCTCTCATACATTTTTTATACTGTTTTACTGCTGGATGATTTGCGCCCAACGGACTTGTTTCTTGCAATGCACTCATTATGATATCAAGTTGTGATGGTTTTCCTTTTTCTTTTACTTCAGCCTTTCCCATCAACTTAAGTACTGTTTCAAAATTTCTTCTTTTAGGTGGAACTTCTAACCACACATAATAAAACAACGCCTGTAGAAACATTCCTTCTGCTTTTTCCCAAAATGGATCAGCAGGATTCGCTCCTTTAGGCGTTGTATTTGCAATTAAGTTTGTAATTAGTTTAATGACATCTGTTTCTTCTCTTATATATGAAAACGGATTATAGCAATCAGACTTTGCCATATCTATAAGATTAATTACCTTTACGTTATATCCATTATTTTTTAACATTTCCCCTGTACTTCTTAAAATTTATAGCAATAGGTAAGGATTTGATATTATCTCCACCTTTTCCCCTGCTCTAC
>ERZ827101.1210-NODE-1210-length-33535-cov-2.615412_pt1 | contig 33535 bp, 25 predicted proteins | sample MGYA00519869_ERZ827101 | MGnify/ENA primary metagenome ERZ827101 (study PRJEB31778, sample SAMEA3449256) | human gut metagenome | biome: human gut; feature: human-associated habitat; material: faeces | place: United Kingdom | collected 2010/2012 ...
ATACTCCGTAAATAGCATCCTCAAAACCCGCTGCATTTTTAAAAAGTTCATTGTTCACCACTTCACCTTCCGGCCTTACATCCAGAAAACTATCACATGAACAGTGAAACGTGAAACAGAAAATAATCAGTATATATTTCAATTTTTTCATGACTCTTGTGGTTTAAAAAGTTGGACTAATCGTGAAAGAAAATCCTCGACTGAAAGGATAAGAAGTTCCTCGCTCGTATTTCACTGTCGACAAACGGGCTATATCATTCATTCCAGCCGATAAGCGTAACCGTTTAAAACCAATTTGTTTAAGCCAATTCGAACGGAATTCATAAGCAATTTCTATCCGGTTAATTTCTAATATATCATCATCCTCTACAAATCGACTACTCTGATAATTGGTCCTTGACTCCGTGTCTGCAATATCCAAATAAGGGAAAAGATCATTCACGTTTGTCCATCTCTCGTCAAACGCCCGTTGATCCACGTTCTTCCTCGGGTCCACGTTTTCAACATTCTCGGCACGAGTTAAATTATAAGTTTGTCCTCCAAATTTATAAGACATACTAATATTTAACGACCAATTCCGAAAAGATAACATCGGGAAAATAGATCCCTCCAATTTAGGAGCCTCATCTCCAATAACAACCTTGTCATCTGTATTATAAGTTAAAGTATACTCTCCGTTCTTGTTGATAAAAACCTCTTTTCCCGTGGCTGGATTAATTCCGGCAGAACGAACCGCATATATCGCTGTCGTGGATTGTCCCTCTTTATACAACACTTTCGGTTTACCGGCACTGGATTCATTAGCCACATCATTAGCCGCAGCCAAGGCATTGCTAATTGCCAAAATTTTATTCTTATTGTGAGAACCATTCACTTTCAAGCTAAATCGCCAATCTTTATTTTGAACCAACACGGCAGAAATATCAAACTCGTAACCTTTATTGCGTTGTTTTCCCAAGTTACTCTTGACTGTCGTTTCTCCAATGGATGGCGGAATCGTCTGGTCTATCAACAAATCATCCGTTGTTTTAATATAATAATCAAAAGTCAAACTAAAACGATTATCCAAGAAATCCGCATTCAAACCGATATTATGAGTTTTCGTCGACTGCCAAGTAAGGTCCTTATTCCCCATCTGTTTTGGAACGGCACCCATACCATGTAAATAATAATTATCCTGGTTATAAGTATAGGTCGTAATAGCTTGATAAGACGGGAAAGAAATATTTCCAGTTACTCCGTAAGAATAACGAAGTTTCAACGTACCAAGCCATTCTCTTTGCAAGAACGATTCATTATGCAAATTCCAACCTGCACCAACAGACCAGAAAGGAGCATAACGATTATTCGCCCCGAATTGAGAAGAACCGGAACGACGGATCGTTCCATCAACAAAATACTTATTTTGCAAGATAAAATTAAGATAAGCAAAAAAACCGGCTCTAGTCGTCAGGCTTTGACTACCACTAGGACGTGAATCTTCTTGATACGTTGCGGCATATTGCGGTGAATGTAATTCCGGTTTCAAGAATCCCGTTCCAACAAAACTATGAGATTTCGAATCATCTTTATAAATATCACCACCAACATTCACGGTCAACAAACTGTTATCCCCGATTGGCCGATTATAACTTACGACAAAATTTCCACTCAAATTCAAAGATTTCTTATGACTCTCTAATAACTGTCCCTTTTTCGTCAAATCCTTTTCACTCAGATAAACGGCAGAAGTCGGAGAAGTAAAAATCTCTTGATTGGATTGACCCGTCACAAGCGAACCATTAGCCGTCAAATACAAACCTTTCATAATATCCCAGCGGATATTAACCGTATTCGTAAATGTATTATCAGAAGTCTTGTCAAAATTGCCACATTTCGCCTCATACAAAGGATTATTGACATCCCATGACAATTTCTGAACAAGAACACCAGTTTCATCGTAAGGACTATCATAAGGATTTAAAGTCACGTAATCGGAAAAGGTCCCATAAGGACTATTTTTTGACTTCACGCCGGAATAATTACTTTGGTAAGAAACCGTTACTTTATTGGCAATGTGATAAGACAGAAATACACTTACACTATACGTATTTCGATAATCGCCCTTCATAACCCCCTTCACATTTCTCAAGTTGGCATTCACCCGATAAGTCATATCATTTCCCTTACCACTAATTCCGATCGAATTACCGATCGTATAACCAGTACGCAAAGGTTTGGACATCCAATCCGTATCCATTCCTTTAGAAATCAATAGCTTTTTCCGATTATAATCCTCCAAATCATACTTATTCTCGAAATCATACAACTTGGCCCTTCGTTCAAATTCTAACTTGTCCGCCGCATTCAAATAATCATACGTTGTCAAGTCAGGAAAATCAACCGATCCATCCAGATTGTAAGTCAAGCGTAACTTGTCATTCAAGATTTTTTTCCGCTCAATAACAATAACTCCATTGGCAGCCCTCTCCCCATACAAAGCGGATGCCGACGCATCCTTCAACACATCAACTCGTTCAATCTCGTTAATATCAAGATCATACAAATCCCGAAGCGTAATTTCAATACCATCTAAAATAATAATCGGCTGATTCGGATTAACATCCGCCTCGGTAGTCAAAGAAGAAGTTCCACGAATGACAATCTCCGGAAGGTGATTCGGATTCGAACCGGCTTGATTATTCTCCACAAGCTTGAGGCCCGGTGTCAACATCGCTAAGGCACTGATCAAATTCGTGTTGGAAACTGCTTTGATTTCTTCAACTGAAACAGTTTTTACCGATCCGGTAAAACTCTGCTTATTTTTCGTGAAAAATCCGGTAACCACCACGTCATCCAAGGCCGTACGAGACTCCTGCATAATGACATCATACACCTGACGTTCAGGAGTAACCTTAATTTCAACATTTTCCATTCCAACAAAAGAAAAAACTAAGATAACCTCCTTCTGATCCGGCAATGTGATACATTCCTGCCGTATCCGTCACGACACCGATAGACGTTCCCTTGATCAAAACCGTTACTCCCGGCAGAGAAGCCTTTTTGTTATCCGTCACCCGCCCCCTAATCGTTCGGGTCTCTTTTTGTTGATTTTGGGGAGCCTCTTTAATAATAATCATATTATTCTCGATCTCCGCCACGAAACCAGTACCCGCCAATGCCTTTACCAGAACTTCCGACAACAAAACGTTTTGCATACTCACCGTGATATTTTTCACGGATTTCGTTTTGCTGTAATCATACAAAAATCCCATGTCACACTGGCTCTTGATCGCCCCGATCAATTCCTCGATACTCGCATTCTTTAACTCAATACTTACTCGCTGGTTCTGAGAATGAACCGCCGCATTCAATCCGAAATTGAACACGAACAAAAAAATACAAAGGTGCTTCATTAATAAAAGAATTTTTTGACACCACCTTTTTTGAAAAGGTGTGCACAGTTTACCTCTTTTTTTCATAGATTTGTAGTGTAAAATTAAACAATCAAATAAGCTTGCCGGCTTATATGTGACAGGAGGATATTGCCGTATTCTCCTGTTTCGCTTTTATCTCATTACTTGTACTATCTTTTTATCTATAACAAACTTCACATCACTCGTACGTTCTATCAATTGCAACAGGTAACTGAAGTCATCAAACCGCCTCAACTCACCAGAGAACAAGACCTCCTTCACGTCTTCGTTTCGATAGAAAACCTCAAAATCATACCACCTAGACAAGGTGGATAAAATATCCTCCAAACGTTTCTGTTTAAATACATATTTCCCATTTTTCCAAGCCACGAATTCCGCAACATCCGCTTTCTTCTCCGTGGCAACACCACTTTCTTTATTATATACAACCTGCATTCCCGGTTCTAACACGAAACTTTGCTTTCTCCGCTCAAAATCGACTTTTACTTTTCCTGAAACCAGCGTCGTGTAATCATTTACCTCACTAGCAGAACAACTAATACCGAAACTCGTTCCCAACACCGTCACTTTTTGTTCACCGGAATGAACTATAAAAGGTCTATCCACATCCCGTTGCACCTCGAAATAGGCCTCTCCCTCCAAATACACTTCTCGCATATCATTAAAAAAAGCAACCGGATACCGTAAACAAGATTCCGAATTCATCCATACTTTTGTTCCATCTTCCAATTCAATCCGGTACTCACCCCCTCTGGGCACGCTCAATTTATTGTACACGATCTCTTGAGGTATTTCCTGCTTGTTACTCACGGGTAGATAACTCACTAGTGTACTATCAATCTTTATCAGCCTCCCCGTTTTCTCTTGCAATGAGCCTTGTTGCTCTCCCAAATGGTATGTGGACCCGTCAGCCATTTCCAAAATAGCATTATACTGTCCCGGCACAATATTTTGTACGGCTATATTCACGTCCTTCCTCGTGTTGACCTGATAATACATTACCAAACAAAGCATGACCACCACAGATGCAGCAACACTCATTCCCCACATCCAACGCCGTTTCCTCTCTACATACCACCGGCCTTGTACACGCTTTTCAAACATCTCCCATGCATCCTGAATTTTTCCTACCGTAACTTCCTGCATATTCTCTTCCTGATACATTCGCTGCATCCGCTCATAGTATTCCCGATGTTCCCATCCCTCTTTTAGCCATACATCAAAACGTTCCTCCTCCGCCGCAGAAAGCTTTCCTTTAATCTTGCGATAAATCAATCTAGCCGATATAGTTTTATCTTCCATAATCCCAGTCTTAAAAACATACCTATAACGGACAGCCATTTATTTTGTGTGACAAGAATTTCAATTTTTTTCCGAATAATATGAAAAATATTTTTGGAAAGACTTCATCCATCCCTCGTAATACTTGTAAACAAGTCTCACCGATGTCTCGTTAATACATTCATTCAATTTCAAGACAAAATCAAATAAAAATCCATTGTCTGCATCGTTAACCTATCGTTGACCTATCGTTAACCTATCGTTGACCTCTTAGTGAGACACCAAAGAAACTATAACGTAAATATCCTGCAAATACCCCGGATAACATGAACGAATTCGACTATTTATTTTTCAGAAACATGAAAAATAAAACAGAAGAATCGACCTCTTCCGAGAGAATATCCCGCAACTTTTTATATCCTCTGGACACCTGTGTACGAATCGTATTAATCGTGATTCCTAATTCTTCTGCAATCTCCTGATATTTCTTCCCCTCCAACACGTTCAACTTAATAATCAACCTACATTGTTCCGGCAAACTCTCTATAGCCAAATTCACTTTAGCGTACACTTGTTCGTCAATCTCTTCATCTATATCCGGGATACTAATCATCGCTTCCGCCATCAGAAATTTATACTTATCCTCCACTTGCAGGTGACGAAGATAATCAACCGCAGCATTACGGGCAACCCTATAAAACCATGATTTTAACTGAAAATTATCGGGAAGAGAATGACTACTTTCAAACAATTTAAAGAAAATATCCTGTACAATATCTTTCGCAACATCCTCATTTCCAACATGACGCACAACAAACATAACAAGTGGCTGATAGTATTTTTTAAATACGACCTCATAAGTTCGGGTGTCTCGTTTCCGTAACCCCGAAATATACGACCGATCTTCATTCAAATTCATTTCCAACTTCTTACGTCTTAATTGATCTACAATTTATCAAGCAATAAACGAACGATTAATGCATCTTAAAATTGTATGGAACAGGAAAATAGTTAAATATGATAAGTATTTGGTGTTGAGATATATGAAAGATATGAAATTATTGACCGGCAATCAATGTTGCTATACCGCAAAAATTTTATTAAACGTTCGTTTATTGATCTTCAAAAATATAAAATAATTCAAACAGACCAACCACTTATCGCCATTTTTCATATACCTACTTGAAAGCACACTCTTTCGTTTCTTCTTTTGTCTTCCTCTCTACCCAAACTTACATCCTACCATCATCCCTCCCATTTCCCTTCGTTATCTCTTCGTTCCTATAGAAGCCTATTTCAACGATAGAATAACGAACACATAACGACAAGATGCAAGCTATAACATTGATTACAAGAATATTTACGCTAAAACACGTTAACTTTCTAAACATTCGTTTCCACGCTGGATACGGGCATTTCCAACCGATGAACAACCATTATCATACCCGGTAAGTCCCTTAAAGACAAGATAAAGACGAGACACGAACGACTTATCTCGTCTTTATCACCTCCATATACCCAAAAAGTCCCCCCTGTTTTTATCTATACCACCACATAATCAAGACTTAAACGGTTTCTTTCAATATACTATGGCATCACTTGTTATTTCTCAAATGACAAAAGCCTATTCTTTCCTCTCGGACACGAAAAAAGTGATCCGGGGAATCCCGGACCACTCACCCACCACACGGTGCATCCAAAAAGCAACATTCAACCCTACATCTGCTTTGCCAGTTCGTCAAAATAATAGGTCACGTAATCTATATTTTCTCGTGTCTTCAAATTTGGAATAATTCCCCTTCCCACTTGAATAAACTCTTTCAATGCCGCTTTATCCTCTTGAGTTCGGAAATAAACCGATACGGGCATTACCATCATCATCACGTCAGTATCAGAGAAAGCGGGAAATACCTTCTTGCAGAATTTCAACAATTCACCGGTATTCTTTTCCTTGTAAGCATTAGCCAGATCCACGTATGCCTTTAAACGTTTCTTATCATCCGTTTTCAACGTTCGGATCACATTCCCGATCTCCTGAATATCATCAAGAGTCGTTTTCGTATCACGTCCCCAAACAATGGATGACAAAACACCCGCATAGAGCATCCCTAAACGTCGGTCGACTTTTTCCTGTCCCACCTGTTGACTAAATTGTTTTCTATGCTCCAGTAAAAACCGATAATTCTCAGAATTAAACGGGGCCAAATCATTATTATCAAACAAAATCCAACACGTCGAATCAATCTTCTCAACATCCGTCAACTGCTCGGATAAAATTCCGGCAACCTCTCTCAAGCGGTGAACCTCACTCGCACCCGACAAAGCCCGTAAGTATTTCAACAAGAACTCCTTATCTCGCTCTCCTTGTTCATATCGAATGGCCAACGTTCCCACGGTCTCCGTTTGTTTCATGGAATGTTCCACCCGTTGAATAATTCCATCAACATCCGTCCCGCCCACCAGCTTATCATGGACCACGCCATCCGGCCGAATTAACACGAACGTCGGGTAAGCCCCGATACCCAGTTTCTTCGCCAGTTCCGGGCCTTCTCCCTTCTCCATGTTATACTTCACGTTCACGAAACGGGAGTTAAAGAACACTCCCGCTTTCGCTCGCGTAAAAACTTGTTCTGCCATCACCTTACAGGGACCACACCAGGAAGTGTAGGCATCCAAGAAAATCCACCGATTTTCTTCCTTCGCTTTCTGCAAGGCCTCCTTGAAAGTAAGCGATTCGAACCTTACCCCCTCTTGCGCCCGCAGTAAGGTGAGGGACAAACAACACAACAACATTAAAATTACCTTTTTCATTCACTGAAAATTAACGTGTTAATCCTCGTCGGGTAATGACGCCTTATACTTGTCAAATTCCGTTCGGTACTTATTTCCCGCAGCTTGAATATCCCAACCGTACTCCTTAAAATACTTAGTTATAATCTCGTATTTCAATGCTCTCGATTTACTATTATCCAAGTAATCTTTCTTGATATCCTCGTATGACTCCATCACGAGTAAACGTAACCATTCCGAAAAATCACTCTCAAAAGAACGAGAACTTCCTCCGGTAATATATCCCCCGTTACGGCATAATTCATTCACGGCATTCCGATACTTGATCACGTAAGGACGGCTGTTCACTTCATCTTCGTCTTCATCATCCGCATCCGGATTTTCCTTTTTCCATGCTTCCTCGTCTTTATCGTACTCGTTACCCAATTTCTCGTAAGCCTCTCCATCATCATAAGCCTTACCACCAGCCACGAATTCTTTTAAGGGTTCCTCCATACGAGCCACGATCATCGAACCCAATTTTTTCCACACCTCAGCCGTCAACACGGAATCTTGATAATAATGATTCACCGGATCTGTCACCGGGATGGCTCCATCCGTGGTATTTGGCCACATCAAGATCAACCGACTGTGTCCCAACGCTTTCACGGGATAAATCCAGTAAAGAGAACCATATTGTTTCACGTAGAAAAACTCCAACGGGAAAAACGAATTGGCATACTCTTTAGATACATTACTTAGCAACGCTTCTGAATAATTTAATACTTCCGGAATCTTTTCTTCCTCCAAATTCTCCGCTCCACGCATGGCAACAAGAGCATCTTCAGCCAAAATAGAATTCGTCAGCTCATCAATACTACGAAAATAAGTACGAACCCAAACCCCGTAATCATTATACATCGCTTTTACACGAGGATCTGCATTCTCATCCGGGGAAAACATCTCGACAATCCCCAAATCTTCCGTCGGAGACAATTTACTCTCCTTGTCACAACCACTCAAAAATAACACGAGAGCGATCAACAGTAAATATATATTTCCAGCTTTTATCATGATATTCTATATTTATAAATATTAAACCAACTGTTTATCTAGGATTCAACGGCATATTAGGACTATTCAACTGTTCCGATTCCGGAATTTGCAACACGTAGCGTAAATCCCCCTGTTCCAAGGTATACACCTGTCCGTTCTCGTATGCATGTTGAATTCTCGGTTTCCCTAATCGCCTTAAATCAAGCCAACGCATTCCACAATCAAACGCTAACTCAACCCGACGTTCTTCCAATACTCTTTGCAAGGCAGTCTCATCCGTGAAATCAGCTTTATCCAAAGCGACATAATTATCTTTCTTGATACGGGTCACCAAAAGCCAATTCAGATCAGCAATAGCCAAATCCTTCTCTCCAGTCCGAGCGTATGCCTCCGCACGAGTCACATAAGCCTCACTCAATTTTAACCCGATATAATAGCAATCACTCTGTTGAGTAGCAAACATCCGATACACGGTCGGTCCTAATTCCACGTAATCAGCACTCTCCGGATCAGCATTCGATTCGAAAATATACCGTCTGTAATCAATCACATTCGGATCACGTTTACAAAGATTTAATAATTCTTCCGTTGGCTTAAAGCGAGTTTTACCATAATAGTAGGGATTTTGATTAGCGATGCCCCCCACGAAAAACAATACTTCATTCCGGTAATCGGTATCTATAAACCCGTAAGTATAGCTAAACGCATTCGAGATTTTGTCCAACCCATCTAAATAAGACTGGATCTCGTTCATATCAAACAAAGCCTTGGCATCAATCACGTACGAAGCCGCCTCAATTGCCTCTTCATATTTATTCATGAACAAATAAACACGAGCCTTAAAAGCCTGCAAGGAGATATAATCAAAACGATACTTACTCTTACTTTCCTTGCCTTGTAAATCTTTGGTGGCCTCATCCAAGTCTTTCTCAATTTGTTCCCATACTTTACCTACCGGAACACGAACGTTATTCTGTGTATTCTGATGCACATCCGTTGCACTCAATGGCATCGGGACACCCGGTTTCTCCAGATTCTCCGTGGCATAATTCTCAGCGTAAAGATTCACCAGATAAAAATAACAATAGGCACGCAAAGCATAAGCCTCTCCTCTCACCGTTTCAAATAAATTCTTTTCTTCGGCAGAGGGTGTTTTCCCGGCAAATTCATCCAACACCGTGTTGGCATAAAATATAGACTGATACAACTGTTTCCAGTAACCATCCTCGGCCCCGTTATATTGGTGCGTTGCCGCCCAGATAAACCACGGTTCATAAGACTTTGTCACGGCTGCCGAAGCGTTCAGGTTTGCATACACGTTATCAGTCGCCAAATCAGTATTAATAAAGAAATTCGACCGCGGGTATCCACCCAATAAAACAGATTCAAAATCTTCCACGCTAACCGGTAACATACTGTTTACCGGTTTTATATCCAGTAAATCACAACTACTAAACAACGTAAGTAGTATCAACACATGAGTATATAATATCTTTTTCATAATTAATAACATTAAAATTGTACAGATAGCGAGAACGAGTATGTACGAGATAATGGCAAATACGTGTTCCCGAAAGAAACATTAGCATTACTCGTTGATCCATATTTCATGACAGCTCCCGTTGCCTCCGGATCTTGGCCTTTTAATCTCGAATTTTTCCACACGTGCAAGTTATTTCCTTGTAACATAAAACGAATATTCTGAATACCTAAATCCCGAAGTTTCTTCAAATTCAAGTCATAACTCAAAGAGAGATTCTGTAACCGCACGAAATCGCCCTTCACGGTTCTCAAATCACTGTTATTATACATCGTTCCGTTTGATGGATAGGGATAGAAAACAGCATCATCAAACTCGTTAGCTTCTAATCTCGGGACGTCGGTAAACTTCTCGTCACCCGGTTTTCTCCACCTAGAGGCCCACTCCTTAGACATATTCTGTGTTGCCTCCGGGTAAGCAAAAGCCTGTCCGTCCGTCATGTTCCGTAAACGAATCACGTTTCCAAAGTTTCCTACTAATAACACGGACAACGTTACATTCTTATACATAAACGTGTTGGTGAAACCACCTTGAACCAAAGGCATCGTCGTACCAGAATACTCCAACCCCTCAACATTATTCATCCCCTTCAGAACTTTCTCCCCATTCTCATTATAGAACTGGGCACGTCCCTCTTCATTCAATCCAGCATATTTATATGACCACAACCCGTTAATCGGCTTACCCACGATAGCGGCAGACGCGTAATCCGTTCTCTGAGCATTAGTCATAGAACTATATGTCGGTGTTGAATACGCATCCAAAATTTCATTATAGTTATAACCGAAATTAAAATTAGAGGTCCAACGGAATCCGCCCGTATCAAGATTTACCGTGTTCAAAGAAAGCTCCCAACCGGTATTCTTCATGGATGCCCAGTTTACAGAAACTGACGGGAATCCGGATACCAACGACACTTGTTTACTTCCAAGTAAATCAACTCCTTTTTTGTAGTAATACTCTAATGTACCGGCTATTCTACGATTAAATAGTCCGAATTCCAAAGCCAAGTTAGTGGAATAGTTCTTTTCCCATTTCAAATTCGGATTCTTCGGGGCAGAAATGACCAAATAATTTTCGTTCTTAATGGCATCGATCGTACCCACTTTCGCCACCAAGTCAGAATAAGCATCTGCCACGTTTCCTTGGCTACCGTAAGATCCTTTCAAAGTCAAATAAGTCAACCATTTCACGTCTCTCAAGAAGTTCTCTTCCTTCACTTGATAATTAAACCCAACTGACCAAAGCGGTTGGAAAAGATCATTTGTTTTCATTCCGAAACGGTTAGAGCCATCCGTACGGGCATTGAAGCTAATCGTGTACCGATTCTTGTACGTGTAACCGGCCACACCGAACCAAGATACAGCCGCTGTTTCATTCATGTTCTCCGTCCAGTAAGGAACGCCTAATTTTGCCATCAAATCCAATTGCAAAATTTGTTGATGTCCCCGATCATGAGCATAACCGTAGATTTGAGTAGTCTCCTCCTCGTATTTAGAAGTCCGTATCTCCTGACCAATCATCACGTCGAAACGGTGGTCTTCATTAATAACCGGCATGTATGAAATCTGGTTACGGAAAGTGAGAGAACTATTATTCGTTCCTTTACTTTGGCGATAGCCACCATCATGCCATACCGGTTCAAAAGTGGTATTATCATACATATCCTTCTGACGAGCACGTACAAAATAGCTATCTTCTGTTGCAACATCCACATCCGTCGTATTCGATTTAGAGAAAGAGAATAAACTGCTGAAAGTTAAATCCGGCAAAATCTTCCATTCGATATCAACCGTTCCCTTCAACCCGAAACTCTTAGATTTTCTCCAAGCTTGCTCCCGATTTTCCAAGAAATTAAACTTCAAATCATTATAATACATGTAATTAAAATCACCATTCTCATCGTAAGCATTATGAGCCCGGGTCGTGTAGATTGCCCACTCATAAGGATTTTCTCGTGAATCGGAAGCGAAGAAACTCTTGTTGTTACGCATATTGACGTCCAACATTCCCCCGATTCTCAAATTATGTCTTAACTTGGTGAATACCTTTACCGCCATCGTGTAAGTATCCATTCCCACGCTTTTAGCCGTTGCCTGTTCATCCATATAACTACCGGAAAGATAAAATGTCGTAGTTTCCGATCCCCCAGAAATACTAATACTGTGACGATGGGTTACCGAGTTCCTGAAAAGATATTTAAACCAATCCGTATTCACGGTTTCCAACTGATTCACTCGATCCTGAAATTGTTCCCAACTCATCTTATGATCATGCACATCTATAAAATAACGTTCGAAATCGGAAACCGTTCCATATTGCCCGGCACTATTGGAAGAGGCCTTTAACAACCCTTTTTCTAACATCTCCATGTTCACATCAATACGATCTTTCGAATTCATCATGTAGGCATCCTTCAATTTCGGACGCATTCCAATCGTGATACTCCCGTTGTAAGTCACACGAGTTTTACCCGCAGTACCCTTTTTAGAGGTAATCACGATAACTCCATTGGCAGCCCGTGTTCCATAAATAGCTGTTGCAGCGGCATCCTTCAACACGTTGATTGACTCAATATCATCCACGTTCACGCCACCGATACCGGATGCGATCAAATTTCTATTGTTCAAAAGATCATCAACATTAGCATCCACCGGATCTTCAAGAATAATTCCATCAACCACCCACAATGGTTGAACATTACCACTAATTGTAGATGTTCCCCGGATTCGTATTTGTGGAACGGCTCCCGGAGCTCCTGAAGTACTCACGATTGTCATACCCGGCACCTGTCCTTGTAATAATTTATCAATACTCGGTTGATTCACCATACGCAGCTGATCCATATCTACCGTGGTGATAGATGACGTCAATTTACGACGTTCGATTTTCTGATAACCGGTCACAACTACCTCTTCCATTTCACTCACATCCTCTTCCAACACCACGTTGATCTCCTTTTGTCCCGTGTATGTCACCGTTTTCGTTTTCATTCCGACAAATGAAAACTCCAACACGACCGATTGTTGATCTGGAATAGACAATTTATATGTTCCGTTTATATCCGTGGCTGTACCTAAACTGGTTCCTTTCACCAGAACGGTCACTCCCGGTAACGGAACATTATCTTTATTCACGACCTTACCCGAAATTTCAACGGATTTCACGTTTACCCGTGTTGCTGTTTTCCGGGAAACAACAATCACGTTGTCAACTAATTCATATCTGTAATTCTGCCCAAACACTAACCGTACGAAATCTGCCACCGAAGCATTATCCAAATTAATGGATACCTTCTTGTTTACATCAATTTCCTGTTTATTAAAAAAGAAATCCTGTTTTAATTGTTTTTCCGCACTGCGGACGGCTTCTTCCAAGCTAACATCTTTTAATTTCAGATTAATAACCGCATTCTGACTGGAAGCCGTTGCCGATACATGGGTTAACCCTACCAGCATCAGGAATATCATAACCCTCACACCATGAAATAGGTTAAAAAATCCCCTGTATGTACCGGAATGGCACAAACTAAACTTTTTTTTCATAACTTTGAATTTCAAATTAATTATTGAGGTTCTCTTTTGGAGAATCAGACGAGGGTTGTTGACGGCAATCCTCGTTTTTTCTCCTATTTACTTTTTATTGTCACTTTTATTGTTCGTCCATTTATATCAAAAATAACATTACTTGTCTTTTCCACGATAGCTAACACGTTCTTCAAATCCATATCCCGGTTAATTGCTCCCCGGAATTCATAACCTTTCACCTCCGGGGCCAGATAGACTACATCAATATCATACCACCGTTTCAACTGACACATCAAGTCACCCAGAGGGGTAGAAGGAAAAACAAAACGTCCCTGCCGCCAAGCCGTGAATTGTTCAACCTCCACTTCCTTCAATTCCGTCTTGCCCGACTTCAAATTCAACACGCTCTGCATGCCCGGTCGCAAGGTTACCTCTTCATTTTTTTTCTCCGAGGTAAAGCACACCTTGCCTTCTACCAGTGTCGTATAAATATAATCTTCATCTCCGTACGCCTTGATATTAAACGAAGTTCCCAGCACGGTAACATTCGACTCCTTCAGATGAACAACAAAACGCCGGGAAGTATCTTTTTGCACATCAAAATATGCCTCTCCCTTTAAGAACACCTCTCGTTCCCCAGAACCGAATTGTACTGGGAACCGTAGTTCCGATTCGGCATTCAACCAAACCCGAGTTCCGTCACTTAACTCTAATTGATAGAATCCTCCGGTCGGTATTTTCAACGTATTGTATAAAACTTCCGTCACATTTTCATCCAACATCTTTGCTTGTACATAAGTCAAACCCTGTAAAGAATCATCCTTGATACCGGATACACCATGATCTTGAATCTGGCGTCCGGAACCATCTAACGAAACACGTTTTCCATCAGCCAAAATCAATTCAACTTTAGACGCTTTACGCTCGCCTATATTAACTTGTTGAGGAACTTTTTGCTCTATTGCTAAATAAGAATCATTCCACAAATACAATGAACTCAACACTATACAAAAAACGACAGATGCCGCAACAGACCAACGCATAACTAGTTGACGTTTTTTCCTTCTGCTAATGGCTTGGTGTAAACGTATCCTCTCCTCGGCTTTTTTCTGCTCGAAATTCCAACTCGTGTATTCCTGACGGATAGCAACAAATTCCTTCAACATCTCCACGTGTTCCGGATCACTCATCCAAGTCTCCACTTGCCCGTTATCCAACTCGTTTCGACGTGTAAGGATCTGATTAGCAAACTCTATATCTTTCTCGCTATACTTCATCTCTCTTGATTTTTCACAGCTAATACACGTACCCCCCAAAAATGGGTGACAAGAGAAATAAAGTTTTTTGAAAAAAATTAGAACATCTATTATAGACATCCTATCACGACAAACAATTTACTGAAAACATGAACATTACATTCTTTTCAGACACCAAAGTAGCATGATCAAGTCTTCTTGTAATTCATCCCGTAGGAATTTCAAAGCCCTAGTAATATGTGTCTTTACTGTATTCACGGTAATATCCAATTCTTCTGCCACCTCCTTGTATTTCTTCCCTTCCACCACACATTTTACCAACACTTCCCTCTGTTTTTCCGGTAATTGTGCCAATTTTTCCTCCAAACGAACCAATCGTTTTTCGTAATCATCCAATTCTTCATTCGCAGCCTCCAACAATTCGGTTACAGTCTGTTCATTCCCCGTCACCACACGCAAATGTCTCAAATAATTTAACGCACAATTCTGGGCCAACGTGAACAAATAAGATTTCACCGGATAAACCGGATTTAGACGTTTCCGGTTACTCCACAAGGTAAGGAAAGCATCATGAACAATATCCTTTGCCACCTCTTCATCCCGCACGTAATTAAACACGAAACCCATCAGCTTCGTGAAATGTAATTCGAACAAATCCTCAAAAATCTTATTGTCTAAAAGTTCATTCGCCATATAGTATTCGTCATTAATACGCCCGGAACTTCGTTTTGACAAAATTAAATAATTTATTAAACTAAAAAAATAACATACCAAGATAATGATTTACGAAAAAAGAGGAATTGCCGCTCAGATGCCGCAATTCCTCGATAATTTTTTGAAAAAATTATTCTAACCAATTTCAGATATACTCTTTTATCAATATTATTCTTTTCAGAACACAACAAATTGTATTCATTTCTGTAATTCAGATTCAATTATTTTTTTCAAACGAGGATCTGTAGGACGAGGAGCCTCCTCCATAACAACACATCCCTTCTTGTCAAAGACGACAAAACGAGGAACCCCTATGATATGATAGTCTTTCGCAAACTGACTTTGATCACCAGCATGTAATTGGATGCCTTCCAAATTTTTCTCTTTGACGAAGTCTATCCATTTCTGTCTATCTTTTTCCTTATCCAACGACATCCCGATAAACACAACATCCTCCCCTCGCAACCCCTCTTCCAATTTTTTTAAATAGATATGCTGTGCCAGACAAGCCCCACAAGTCATTGTCCATACATCCACTACCACAACCTTACCTTTGAAGTCCGATAAAGAAACCTTTTCTCCATTCACGTCCGTGTAAGTAAAATTTCTCGCCGGTTGTCCGGCTAAAGAAGGATACAATTTAGTAGCAATTTGTTTAGCTCTCTCCTTTTGATCTTCCGTCAAAATCTCCTCGTTTTCCGTCATAAAAACTTCGTATTCAGGATAATATTTTGCACGTATAGAAAACATATACAAAAGAACTTCTCCTCTCAAACGATCGTTACTAAATATTTTTTCGCCTTGCCCATCCGGCGCAATTTTATAGGTAAAATTATAATACATCATCAACATTTCAAAACCTGTCGGGAATAGTAACATATCATCTGAAACAAATTTTTCTTCAGAAAGAATGGAATCGTAATAAGCAGGCCAATCGGAACGTTGAGGATGTACAGCCCGTGGGGTCATCAAAAACATCATGGCATAATAATCCACGTCATAATCTATCTTACTATGAATCAACTTGTCAAATCCTGAATTTCCACTCCTAATTGTTTTTTTCACGGAATCAATTTTTGTAACGAATCTCGTTAACCAAGGGAAAAACTCTTCATAAGTTATCCCTCTTCCTGTCATGGCACGCAAATCATTCACATATTTTTCCCATTGATAAAGAGCCTTATTCTCTCTCGTATTTTTCCCCGTCACCCCCCCCTGTTCCAACAAATCAATCTGAATCTTTCCCCCCCCTTCACATAAACAGGGAAATTTTTTTGCTTATCACCCAAAGCATAAAAACCCGGCTTTTCCGGTAGAAACGTAAAACGATAAGACCCATCCTGTTCTACCGTAGCTGTTGTACATTCTTTCACTCTTCCGTTCTTCACTGAGAAAAGTGAAATTTTCGGTAGTTTTTTATACTTGACAATGCCTTCCAAAGTTGTTTGCTTTTGTGCAAATACAACCATATTCACACAAAGAAACAACAATGATAATAATACTCTCTCTTTCTTCATAATCTAATCATCTCCTGAACAAAAAAGTTCATTCATTATTTTTTCAATTCTTCTTCAATCATCTTCTTCAGCATCGGATTAGAAGGACGAGGTGCATTTTCAGTAACTACATTCCCTTTTTTATCAAACAACATAAAACGTGGGATTCCTTTAATTTCATAATCTCTAGCTATCTGGCTCCATCCTGAAGCATGTAACTGTACACCTTTCAAATCTTCCTTCTTCACAAAATCAATCCATTTTTGTTTATCTTTTGCCTCATCTAATGATACGCCGATAAATACCACATCCTTTCCGTGCATCTCTTCTTCCAACTTTTTCAAAAAAGGAAGTTCCCCTTTACAAGGTCCGCACCAAGTGGCCCATACATCTACCACCACAACTTTCCCCTTAAAATCAGATAAAGAAACTTCTTTCCCATTTATATCCGGATAAGTAAAATTTTTTGCAGGTTTACCTGCCTCAGAAGGACGCAATTTCATTGCAATAGCTTTGGCTCTTTCTTTTTGATCCGGTGTTAAGATTGCGTCATTTTGTTCTATGAAAATTTCATATTCAGGATAAAACTTCGCGGACGCAGCAAATGTCCACAAAAGGGTCTCTCCTTTCAACTGATTATTATTCAATGCATCAGCACCTTTTCTATCCGAACCACTCATGGTTGCAAAATTAGTATAAGCTAACACCATATTAATCCCCCGCGGGAACTGCAATACGTCGGTAGAAGTAAATTTTTTGTCTGATACGATTGTGCTATAAAAGGCAGGCCAATCAGAACGTTGAGGATGTACAGTACGCGGCGTCATCAAAAACATCATGGCATAATAATCCACGTCGTAATCTATTTTCTTTCGAATCAATTCGTCAAATTTCGGATCTCCACTTTTGATCGCTCCTTTTATTGAATCTAGCTTAGTCACGAACTGAGTAAACTCCGGAAAAAACTCTTTATAAGTTGTCTGCATCACCATTGGCACAATAGATTGATAACGAATACTATTAGCAAAATCTTCCCACTGATAAAGAGCCTGATTTTCCTTAGTATTCTTTCCCGTCAACATAGCTTTTTTCTCCAATAAATCAATATTGATCTCTTCTCCCCCCTTCACGTAAATCGGGAAACTCATTCGGCGATCTCCCACCGCATAGAAACCTGTCTTTTTCGGAATAAATGTAAAACGATAGGAGCTATCACGTCCCATCGTTGCCGTGGCATATACTTTCATGTCCCCATTCTCTATCTCAAAAAGCGTTATTTCCGGTGTCCGTTTGTGCTTCACAAACCCCTTTACCGTTGTACTTTTTTGAGCAAATAAAGTAACACTTGTACAAAGTACCCATAATAATAAACTAATCTTTTTCATACATACATTTTTAAATACAATACCAATATTCTGTCTTATCATTATTTTACAAGAACAGAGAGGTAGCAAGGGAAGGGGATTCCCCTTCCTTGAACAAATATCTCAACTCTAAATTCTTGAATTACTTATTTACATATACCCGAAATCCGTCATTAATGTCTTTATGATTTCATATTTTTCCAATACTAATGGATAATCGGCATATAATTCTTTAAACTCCTTCTCGCTATATTGAAAATAGGCCAAAACAAAATCTTCTAAATCATTGGCCCTTGTCAACGTGTAATATATCCATTGTGATGGATCTTTTCCTTCATTCATAGCATAGTATCGACTATCATAGTCTAAGAAACCATACACTTCACATTTTGCAGACGGCATGGCAGCACTAGGAGATGGAGTAACCATTTGCTGATAGTAACTAAATTTTTTGACGGGATCATAACTAACCATATAAAAATCTGACAATTGTTCTTCATCCAATTGCTTCAATGCCAATGTCGCTAAAATAAGCCCTTTGTGTTTATTTTGTTCCTCTGGCGTCATTTTAGCAATTGATTTCACTTGTCCTATTGCTAATGTCAATGCCCCCTGATACACGTTTATATCTTTCCTCTCCACTGCCCATCCGGTCATACGCATCTCGTATAGAGAATCCAGTAAAAGAATGGAATTAAAATACATATTTTCGGGCAATGCCGGTATAAGATAATTATCTAGAAAAGAAATTCCTGCCAATTGATCTTCCGAGCTTTCTAATAAAGAATACTTTCTAGATTGTAGTCCATTATCTGTGACAGGAGCCCCAACCGTGTAATTTATATCTAAAGTACAATAATACATAACGGGATTCCCATAATAATCCACACCGCGTTCTTCCACCCCGATTGTATCATTCACAAAAACAGGAATTCCATATTTTTCATACAACAAAAATCTTTCATGTCCAATAGGATCTTCCGAATCCTCGATCACGAACCAATCCCGATCTGCAAGGGACGGTTTTAATTCGTTTTCATCACTACATCCTACAGCTAGAAAACAAGCCAATATAAACCATATATATCTTTCCATATCTTTCATCATTAAAAACGTATAAATGCCTCTCGATCCGGTCTTGTTTCGTTATCAACCATATTTCCTTTATTAAACTCAATCACATGTTGGGGAATCGGAATCACATATGCCGGTTCAGACTCGTACATATTCAGTCTATAACTACCAACATAGGTTACCTGTCGGATTGAATTATCATAGAAATAATGATCATGTACAATCTCTTTTGTTGACGGGTATTTCGGGTGTACAGCATAACGACGTAGATCAAACCACCGATGCCCTTCTCCACATAATTCCCGACGACGTTCATCCCGAATCAATTCAATCAGTTTTTTTCCACTCCTCGCATCCAATTCTTTATATTCTGCCGCTACAATCCGTTTCACTCGTAACTCCTCCAATACAGCCATTGCCTCCACATCTCTCCCTAACATCGCTAAAGCCTCCGCCTTATTTAATAACACTTCAGGTAAACGCAGTAAAAATTCAGAAGATGCAGTTGTCAAAGAAGATGTTGTCTGTTTCTGAATATATCGTTTACTAGTCGGATCTGTCTGGTTCACATACATAAAAAATGTCGAACGTAAATCTGTCCCCCGATCTTGCTCCTTACTGTACATTTGAACAAGATCTTCAGAAGCTTTATATCTGTTGACACGAGCAAGTTCACTCCCGGATGCAATGCCAAAAGCACTTATATTTCCTGCAAAAGTACCCGCTCCTTGAGTAAAAATTGTTTCCACAGAAGCTTGATTTATCACATCAACCGGAACAATATCATGTATTCCATACATATCTGCGGGAGAGGCTACCGTTTGTGCAAATTCGTTATAATCCAGTAACACATAATCCCCTTGTAGAACAGAATCTGCAGCTTGTAGAGCAGCTTCATATTCACCTAAATACAAGTAGACACGACTCAAAAAAGCCTGAACAGCATGATAATTTGCTTGAAAAACACTTTGATGCGCTTTCCCTTTTAACAAGCGAGCTGAAGCCTCCAAATCACTCGTAATTAATGAATAAGTTTCTTCCACGGTATTTCTCTTAAAATAAATATCTTCAATATACTCCGTGGTCTTCAAAGGTACGCCCAAATCCGTTGAAGCCGACTCTTTCACGTAAGGCTTAGCATAAGTATTCACCAAAAAATAATAATAAAAACCTCGTAAAAAATGACATTCTCCACGCAAACGCTCCACTTCTTCCGGGAAATCGGAAATATCTTTCAGTTTGGATAACACGACATTAATAGCACTGATATTTTTATACAGGGTTACCCAAGTTTCATCCTTATATACCGTATTATTTCTTGTACAAGGGTAACTTGCCCAAATAAAGAAATTCTCATAATCCGTATAATTGGAATTCACTACCGATTCTTCCAAATCGTCATCCATCGTATGTAACCACTTAAAACTTGTACCTCGATCAAGATATCCGTTACCGATCAGCACCTCTTCCAAATCCGTTATCGTCTCAGCATACGCCAGATCCTGAGAATACTCCTTTAAAAAGCTATCACAACTTCCAAACAAGAATACCAGTACACCTAAAATAATATATTGTTTCATCATCCTTCAATTAAAATGTTATACTTAGATTCATTGAATATGTCGGACGAATCGAAAGATTCAATTGATCGGCAGTTCCTGATTGTGAAGGATCCTGACCTTTCAATTTTGAACTGCAAATTGTGAATAAATTCGTTCCAGAAATACCGATATTAGCTGATTTTAGATGCAATTTCTTACAAAACTCTTCCGGCAGCATATAGCGAAATGAAATAGATTGTAATTTCAAATAATCCCCACTTGCTGTCCGAATATCTGAATTATCATACATCTGCCAGATATTTTCTGCAAATTTGATTGAGCTGTAATTTCCGGACTTCCACCAAGGCATTAAAGTCTGTGTATATTCACTATTCTGAAGCAATCCCGGAATATTAGTTCTTTTTTCATCTCCGGGTCTTTGCCAACGATGAACAAACTCTCTACGCATATTTCGTTCCGGTAGGAAAGCCACGCTAGAGCCTCCCGAATTCTCCCCATATAACTTCAACAATCGAATTTTTGAACCTAGCGAATAAGAAAAATGAATCCCCAAAGTCATTCTTTTGTAAGAAAAAGTATTAGTAACCCCACCTTGTATCACCGGCACTTTCGTTCCCGACACCTTCATTACCCGACGGAACACTTCTTCTTTGTCCATCTTCACATACTCATCTTTCATTTCCTCGTCAATATCATAAAACATCGGACGTCCATCTACCGCAGACAATCCTGCAAACTTGTAAGAATAAAACGAATTTAAAGGTTCTCCCTCGATTAGCACATCACCATTCAAATAGTCCTCAAATCGAATTTCATCCTGCACTTTATCAAAACTATTATTATTCACGGCCTTTGACAATAATGTATTCACAATTTGTCCGATCTGAGGATCGAAATCCCAACGAAATCCTCCCACCTCTGCACCTGCCTTAATCGGTGTAAAATTGAATCCCAACTCAAAACCTTTATTCTCCAAGGTACCTGAATTAACCACGTAACTATCCATACCGTTGATATCCGAGATCGTTTTGGTCAGGAAAGCATCTTTCGTTTTCTTGTAAAAGTAGGATACGGTACCACGCACCCGATTGTCAAATAAAGCAAAATCCACAGAGGCATTGATCGTTCCCGTTTTCTCCCAGCGCAGATTCGGATTCGGGTAATGCTTTATTTCCGATTCATATTTCCCGAAATCGTCATTATAATCTCCTCGTTCAATGATTAACTCCGGACTTTGATCGCTCAAAATATTGCCCTGGTAACCATAGGATGCTCGCAGACTTAACAAATTAACCCAACTCACTCCCGCAAAAACATTAGATTTCATATCCCAACTACCAGAAACAGACCACACGGGTAAAATACGTTCATTACTCCGATCCCCGAATTTATTGGAAGCGTCAGCCCTAGTATTAAAATTCAAAGAATAAGCATTATTATACGTATATGTCAAAGTTAAATAACCGGACAATTCATTCTGAATATTATCTGTAATAACTCCTCGGGTTGCCCCTGCAGTATTCATCTGCCATTGAGCAAATGAAGTATAAACTGTCGGATCAAACGTAGTAATAATCTTTCCCCTCTCCGGTAAATACCCTCTATGGGTTTGTTTTTTCCCAACATATTTATTAGATGATAATTCAAACCCGACAGACGCATTTATCAAATGTTTACGATCTTTATCCAAGAACTTATTATAATCCAGCTGTAAACGTGCGGTATAGTTATCATTCCGAGAAATATCCTCACGATATTCCCCACCCATCGGCAATAAACTCCAACTCTTAACCTCATCCGGTAGTGCAATCCCATAATCCGTTCCTCGAAGACAAGCTGCATACCAAGATGATTCATTCATGAACGTCTCTTGTGTCGTATTACTCATTCCATAAGAAAACATCAATTGAGCCTTTAAATTCTCGTTAAAACGATAGTTCAAATCCGTGGTAACTGTTGCAGCATAAGTATTATACTCATCCCGGCAATTCGCCATCTCATTCAGCGCATTAAATGCCAAATGTAAACGTTTTCTTCCCTCGGGGTGATTATAGCTTTTCGTGTAATAGTATAGACTTCCATCCTCATTATAGGCTGGTATCGTTCTAGCCGTATTATAGGCATAATTCAAAATATCAACTTCCGAATTCGCATAATGCCGTTCTCCTCGATTCGCTTGAATCATGAAATTGAATGCCAATTTGTCAAAATTTCCATTCACCTTCAATAAAGTAGAATACCGGTCATTCTTTTCTTTCTTAATAACTCCTTTTTCATCAGAATATCCCAAAGAAGCATAGTAACGAACATTTTCACTTCCCCCGGACAAACTTAAAGTGTGATTATGCGAAAATGAATCCTCCGTGATCAGTTTAAACCAATCCGTATTCACAGTCTCGATGCGATTCACCTCCTGTTGGAATTGCTCGTAAGTATAAACTCCATTCAATAATTTATTAATGGCATCCTCGTATCCCACGTAATTTTGAATATCAGGAAGAGACAATCTTTTTTCAACCAATTCACGGGAATAAGCAACACGTTCCTTTGAATTCATCAAGTAAATACTATTATCCGTGTAACGAGGTCTTCTCGTATAAGTTCCACTCACGTTATATGTCACGGAAGGAGCTCCAGCTTTCCCCTTTTTAGTCGTTATAACAATCACACCATTAGCAGCCTTCGCCCCATAAAGAGCTGTAGCAGAAGCATCCTTTAAAATATCAATGCGCTCAATATCATCCGGATTAATACCAGAAATCGCATTTCCCACTAAATTCACGAAATCCAAGTTATTAGCTAATGTCGGACTCACATTCACCGGATCTCGTAATATAATTCCATCCAACACCCACACCGGTTCTTGATTTCCCAAAATGGTCGATGTTCCCCGCACTCTCAATTTAGGAGCTGCACCCACTTGACCGGAATTTTGCATAAACGTCATACCGGGAACATGCCCTTCCAATAATTGATCAACCCGTGTCACTCCCGGCACCTTAATATCATCCATCTGTAAGGTCTGAACGGCACTCGTATTTTTTCTCTTATCGATTGTCTGGTAACCCGTAATCACAACCTCATCCATCTCCTCAACATCGTATTCCATCTGGATCTTATATATGCTTATTTCTGGCCGTAATTTCACGTATTGTGTTTTCATTCCAACAAAAGTTACAACCAATGAATCCACATCTTTCATTACCTCTAAAGCAAACTCTCCCTCCATGTTGGAAGCAGTTCCGACACTCGTTCCCTTCAATAATACTGTCACCCCGGGAAGCGGTTCCCTCGCTTTATCCGTGATAACACCTCGAATCGTCCGACTCGTTTTCCCTTTCGGCATAACCTCAATCTTTCGGATAATAATTGACTGCATCTCAAACTTATACGTGAAAGGCTTGCCCTCAAATAACTTTTTCAATGCAAAATCAACGGTTACGTCTTTTACGTTTAAAGAAACCATACCGATCTCATTCAGCTGCATAGCACTGTACACGAAATTCAAACCGGTCTGTTTATTAATCTCTTTAAAAATTTCCTGCACCTTCACTTGTTCCAGATGAATGGTAACCTTCTGATCCAGAGCCATTACCCCCCACGGTACTAGCAAAAATATTTGCAACAAAAATACTTGCAAAGCTTTACACTTTACACTTTTTAAGTTTAAAATACTCTTTAAACCAACCCACTTTCGTTTTTTTTCCATAAATTTGTTATTTACTATTTAACACTGGATGTAAACTTACATCCTATCATATACCGAGAGTTGGCCCACAACTTTCGGTTTTTTATTTCACTGTAACAGTATTTCCCTGAATGTTGAACTCCACTGCCGCTTTTTCCTCCATTAAATGAAGTACATCTGAAATATCTGCAAAACGAGTAATAATCCCTGTAAATGTATGTTTTTTAATACGTTCATTAGCATAGAACACCTTCACATCATACCAGCGACTCAAACGTTCCATGATTTCCTCTATCGGCTCATCTTCAAAAACGAACTTACCATCCTTCCAAGCAACCGCTCCGAATGGATCGACATTCTCCACCTCTACAGATTGAGTTGCCACCGTAAACAAAGCCATCTGATTAGGTGTGAGTTTCACTTCTTCTCCCGTGGCTCTCACCCGAATACCAACCTTACCATTTACCAACGTCGTTTTTACCACACCTTTCCGATAGGTGTCTACATTGAACTCCGTCCCATATACCTTAATTTCCATACCTTCATCCGTGGCCACAATAAAAGGGTATTCTGTATCTCGTGCAACTTCAAAATAAGCTTCTCCGGTCAGATATACTTTCCGCTCTTCTCCGGTAAAAGTTACCGGAAAACGAAGCCGCGTGAGCGAATTCAACCAAACTTTCGTTCCATCAGCCAATTTCAATTGATAAAATCCTCCTACCGGAATCTGCATCGTGTTATACACCACCTCCTCATTCACATCCTTACCTTGCACCTTTGCCCCCACGTAATTCAACCCCGCTAAAGAATCATTTTGGATGCCGGTTTCTTTCATCCCCTCTATAAATTCGCTTTTCTGCACCAAACACACCTTTTCACCCGTGGACAAGATTAGCTCAGCTTTCACCCCCGGAACAATTCTTTCAACTTGAGCCAATTGCCGATCAACTTTCATCCGGTTCCATTCATTGAGTGCAAACCCGACAAACGCCCCTACCAATAAAACAATGGATGCAGCCACCGGCCAATAGTGCATTATTCTCCGCCTACCAGCTTTCCCCATATATGATTTATGAATAGATCTCAAGAAACGTTCTTTCTCCTGTTGCTTACGAGCAGTAGATAATGTCGGCCCACTTGTCATATTCCATATTTTCTTCCATTGGCGAAAATATTCCCGTTGTTTCTCACTCTCTTCCATCCAGCTTTTCAACTCACGAATCTCCCCCTCTGACGCTTTCCCGTCAAGTACATTCCATATTAATTGATCAATCTCATTCGTCATAGTTTCTCTGTTTATACTCCTATGACAACTTGAAAAGAAGAAACCCCTACGCTATACTCAAAAATTTATAAAAAAAATCAAGCTTAACAACCATTCCAATTCTTTCCGCAAACGAGATAACGCTTTAGTCATTTGAACCTCAACTGTTTTCACGGATATTCCCAAGCGTTCAGCAATCTCTTTATTCGACAACTCTTCCATCTTACTCAACATGAAAACTTCCCGGCAACGTTCCGGTAACTTATCAATCGCCTCCCGAAGAGCATTATTTATATCCTCTCCCAACAACACTAACTCCGCTTCCGGCGTCTGTACGATCTCAGAAAAATAAAAATCCAACAACTCCCGATCTGCATAATTACTAACCACCTTTTGATGCTTGATCTCGTTCAAACAACTATTATAGACTGATTTATAAAGATAAGATTTTATAGACAAATGAATATTCAAACTTGCATGATCCTCGTACAACTTACAAAACGTCTCCTGCACCAAATCATGAGCCAACTCCGTCTCCCGAACAATACGCCCCGCATAATTCAATAACCCATCATAGTAACAATCAAAAATATACACAAAAGCTTTCTCCTCTCCTTTCTGCAAAGCACACAACAATATTTCATGGTTATCAAAAGAATGCATATTTATTTCCATAGATTTTACAAATCTAAGAAAAACAAAACACAGAAGAAAAATTTACCCACAAAAATTCTTTTGAGCATCATCAAAAATTTCTTCCTTCTCACAATCATCTTCTTTATGATCAAAAAAAGTGATTATTATTTCCCCCTAAAACTTTACATTTTATTATAAATGCCAATAGCGTTTGTAAAACAAAAAAGATAATCCTACATTCATTTTAACGTGGTCAAATTTGACCACGTTAAAACAAATTCTATATATCATATTTTACCTATCATTAAAAACAAAATTACAACAGAAAGAAACGGATCATTTCAATATTTTTTCCAATTCTTCATAAACCATATTCACTCCTATTTTTTTTGCAATAATTATACCCTCTTGATTTATCAAAAACAGAGTAGGGATTCCTCTCAAACCATATCGCAGAACTTCTCCGTGTCTTCCTTTCAAATCGGACATCTGAGGCCACGATATATTCATCATATCAATAGTTTTTTTCCAATTTGCCTGATTAACATCCAATGAAACACCCACAATTTCTAAACCTTTATCCATGTAAAGATCATACAGTCGAGCAAGATCAGGTATCTCTCTACAACAAGGTCCACACCAACTAGCCCAAAATTCAAGTAAAGTAACTTTATTATTATAAACATAGTTTGAAAGTTTCGCCTTTTTCCCCTCTGGAGTTAACATTTCAAGATCTATAAAATACTTTCCAACAGATGTTTTACTCTCTTTATACAAATATTCTTTTACACGCAAAACACATTCATTTTCTTGATATCTTACAGGAAGAATCCCAAGAATGGTATCCAATACTTCCAAGTTCATTCCTTTATAATTACTCATCAACAAAAAAAGTCCTATAGAATTATCTATATTTACTTTAAGCGTTTGTAACATATGCGCATGAGAACTATGCAATTTCGAATGAATCAATTTCCACTGAATTTCACGAACATCTTCTGCCAACATGGTATCTCTCAAAATTGCATACACCCTTAACCGTTCTGCACACATACTATCCGCTTGTATGTTATATTTATTCCAAATATCATTCAAAACAGTTCCACTTATTTCCTTTTTCAAAAACATTAATTTTAATATTCCCTTGCTCTAAAAAGAATGTTAGTCGAACTGACTGTTTATTCTGTCTCAACACAATAGCATGAGCTGAGACAGAATCTACTTTTCCTACAAATTTAAAATGTCCTCCCTTACTGATGGCGGTATCCACCGAAATAGCTTCTAGACAGAGTAACCTGTACATCAATACAGTGTCTCCATCTTTCAATCCATCAGCAAAACCTACAATTTGATATATATATTATCAGGTTGACATGAAATCAAAGCCCAAAGTATCCCAGCAAGAATAAATTGCAATTTTCTCATAAACAAAACCGGTATCATTTGTTGATATTATATTACTTCAAAAAATTTTTTATCGCCATCAAAAAGCAAGAAATTAGCTTTGCTTACTAATTTCTTGCCTCTTATAAAATTGTTCTGTAATTACTCTGTAATTATCTGACTCAATTTACTTACAATTTCTCCTTTATCAAATCGACCAACAATTCTCCCGTTTGGATCAATCAATATTAAAGCAGGAATTGCCTTTATTGCATATTGCTTAGCAATTTCCCCTTTCAAATCACAAACTTGTGTCCAAGTACATCCCTCTTCATTCAAAGCTTTTTCCCATGCTTTTTGATCTTTATCCAAAGAAACACCAATCACTGATAAGGCTTTTCCTTTATATTGTTCATGAATTTTGGCAATTGTAGGAAAACTTGCTCGACAAGGAGCACACCAAGATGCCCAAAAATCTAACAACACATATTTTCCTCGTTTTTGGGACAAAATAAACTTCTCTCCATCAATTGTATTCAATGCAAAATCCGGCGCTACTGCACCCTCTTCTGTTTTAGCCAATCTTGCCGCATAATCTTTTATTTGAACAATTTCTCGCTCTTGTTGCATCTTAGGCCCTAAATAGGATATCATCTTTCTTATTTGTTGAGAAGAGATCTTAGAAGCTCTATAAGATATTATTCGTAATGCTATCGGCGAATCTGGATAAGTTCTGATAAAATCAATTTCTCGCTCTTCCATTTCTTTTTGCAATCTATCCCGACGCATCATCAACCCCTCTCTATCAACCTCCTCTTCCGCAAGACTTATTTCTACACTAACACGATAAAGGGAATCATTATAAACCGATATAGTTTGATTATAAATATTATATTGATCATTTATTGGCGTTCCAGAAGCGATAGCTTTATGAGAAGATATACCCTTCACATTAATTTTTCCATCTTCCAAATAAAAATCACATAAAGCACTAAAACGCCCCTTAACACTAATTAAAGCCCAGATAGGTTTCTCTACCGAAAGTCCTCCAAATTCGAAATACCCATCTTTAACACATACACTATCTATATCTCTTGACGGAGGCCCAACCAAACGTAAATACACTTGAGTTCCATCCGCAAGCTCTGGAACATTTCCTATAATCTTATACCCATCAACACAAGACATCAACGCTTGACATACTGATAAAAAAATGAAACCTCTCAAAAATAATCTCTTGTTCATATTACATAAATTTACGCCATAAACTAACAATTTTTCCTTCTACATGATCATATCTATTCATGATCTCTCCCCCAGAAGAAAGAGTCGGATTAACAATTAACAAAGCAGATTCGTTATTTCCTGTTTGTATTGCAACCCCAAATTCATTCAACCCCGCAGCATTATCATAAGCGTAATGCATTGCAAGGATCTCTCCTTCATAACAACAAATCTCATTTACAGCCTTCGCTCCAGCTGAAAGATTTTCCAAGTTAATCGCTTGCAACATATTTCCGTTACTGACAAACAAATAAGGGGACGTAGGATGCAAGGCAAAGCGACTCCCTTCAACCACCACTCCGTCCGGCAATTTCACACAAGCAAGTAACTTTGCTCTACCATCCCATGCTATCTCCATTCTACGTAAAACATATACCCCTTTATCAAACACAATGCTATATATATCATCATCATACAAAATTGCCCCCATCCATATCATTTCACCTTGGACATCATGCAAATCTACCCCGAATACGGATTCTTCTTCATCCCACACCACGGAAGAAACTCTTGAAGAGAGCGTTGTTGCCGAATAATACACGAAACGATGATTTAACTCATCCAACGCAAAATAGTAAGACGTATAAGCTCCTTTTACAAGAAATGGTGCAACTTTATACCCTCGCTCATCTCCCTCAAAAGGATATTGATAATAAGCATCGTCCGGTGACCCCATACTTCCTAGCACCTTACCATAAACTAAACCATCAGAAACAATACTCAACGCATTCTCGTTTTTATAATACTCTGAGGTAATATTATCTATATGAAGAGATTCCTTTTGAAATTCATCTTCATAATATTTACAACGCACAAGTGAAGTCCCGTCTAATTCCGGTGATTTTCCACTTTCACAAATCACGGATATGCGATCCATATAAGCACCCGTAATTCCATCCTGATACCTAAGCTGTTTTACCATTAAAGGTGTACCCGACAATTTTTCATTATTCACCTCCTGATAAACATCTTGATATAACATTTGTTCATCCTCATATGATTGAAAAGCTAGCGCCGCCTTTCCATCCCGTTGTGCCGTAAGCATCAACCATCCGGAATAAAAAGGAGATACAACACTCACTTGCATAACTTTAGAATAACGCACATCTGTTGTTACATCTCTTACCTCAAAAGTCAATGGATTAGAAGAAACTGCAACAGGAATCCGAGTAAAAGTATAATTAAAATCTCTTGTCTTACAAAGCGTGTCCGGACCTATACGCCAACAATAAGTAAGATTACTCTCATCAATATTCGTTATCACTTTGGGAATTATTGACTGTGATTTCTGAAGAACAAAACGATAAGAATCATTAAGTCCACTGATTGCCACTTCTTCTAAAGGAACATAATTATAATTTCCTTTATCCTCTATACAAGCACCGAAACAACACAATAACCACACGCTAAATAAATATATCTTTCTCATAATATCAATTCTTAAATTTCGTCACTAAAATCCACCAAGACTCTCTGCCACGGGAGCTTTCAAATCTTCGTCGTAAGGATTGTTTTTCTCATTATACAACCATTGCCGGAACTCCAGAACCGTTGTTTTCACCTCTGATTCCCTATAATTCTTATATATGAAATTTCCAGTACCTCGATCAGTCCATTGTATATATTTATCTGTTTCAAATGGATTCGCTCCATCACTTACATTCATAAATTCTAACCACAACCGAAACTTCATCGAAGAATAATTTCCTAAATAATGATCATATGGATCCCACACCCAATAATCCGGTTTCACTAATTGATCTGTTATCACTATTTTTACTCTATCTAAAGCTCCCGACTTAAAACTCTCGTTTTCAACTAACTGTAAGACTAATTCATAAAAATTATTTTGCATATCCCCTGTCCGTAACAATTTAATTTTTGCCACACCAACATTCTGTCCAGCCTCAATAAACGACGCATCTCCATCTAATAATTGATAATGAGTATTTAACACAGCAGTACTTTCCTCCTCCACAACTTGCCAAGAAAATGGCACGACCTTATTATTATAGCGCCCCGCATAAACAACAGGAACTTCATATATCACTTCTCTAACAGATTCTTCTGAAAAAGTAAAAGTATAAGACAACTTAGGATATCCCTCTTCTACCTCATTTACATCAAAAGAAATATAATTACGCTCATCAAATTTCTCAATTTCATCTGTTGAACATCTCGTCCACAAAACGATAGACAAAATCAAAAGGAAATAATATATCACTTTCATATCAATTCAATATTTATAAATTTAACTCTCCATTCGAAGGAATATTACCATATTCAAGTTCCGATTCCGGCAATGGGAATGTATAATACTCGACTTTCATCGGGGTCGTAGCAGCAGATGACCATGGACTAAAACCAGGAGTTGTTGAAGACTTTAAACGTTTCCAAAAGAAAAACATCTGTCCTTCAGCATAAGTCTCCTTACGCATCTCTTTCTTTATATAGTCAAACAATTGATTCGCACTAGCATCTCCAACAATCCCTTTATCTTCGGATAAATAACCTCTATGTGATTTCAATTCTCGTAACAATCGGATAGATTCACTCGGATTATCCTCGATATTACATTCAGCCGCAATCAAATACATCTCACCCAAACGAATCAAAGGTACCGTTTCTTTCTTCATCACCCCCGAACTACTAACACGTTGATTATATTTGCTAGAAATAACCTTATTATTAGCCCTATCATTAGAAAGCAAATACAAATAACGGAAATCATTAGCATCCTCAAAAACCCCTAATCCATAAACACCCCATCCATCGGATAATGAATATTTTTCGGATGTAAAATAAGTTTCATAATAATTAGCCAACTTAGGAACATTCAACCCACAAATCAACTCCGGCATGAAAATCCGATCCCCAGAAGTTACATCAGTCTCACTTACCCACGTGAAAGGTGATTCTTCTATCACCTTCATTGCATAATGGTTTGCATTTTCCGTATCTCCCATATACAAATACACTCTAGCCTTCAAAGCACTCACTGCCCAATAATTAAAACGATATTGCCGATTCGCCATAAAATCATTTTTCCCGGAATAAGTACAAATAACTTCTTTCAAAATCGGATCATCACTTGCCTCTAACATTTTCTCGGCCTCATTCAAATCTTTCAATACCTTTTCCATAATTTCCTTTGTCGGTAAGTGCGGATATCGAACCCGTTCATAAGTTTCCACATACGGTATCGCAATACGATCTTCGTTATCTTGATACGCCGGAGCAAACATTCGTAACAAATCAAAATGCATAAAAGCCCGCATAGCCAACGCCTCAGCTTCTAACACATCTCCCTCATGATTAATAAAAAGATCTTTACGAGACTTAATATCTTTCAAGATGCTATTCACATTTGCTATGTTATTATACATGGTATTCCATATAGCATCTATCGTGGGGCGCACTGTCTTGTCCTCATAATTATAGCTACTTGTAGGATGCCATACATAATTTCGAGCTAACCCTTCTAATAAACCATAAGTCAATTGATGACCGTATAAATCCGGATGAACTAGATTTATATAGGTACCATAAAGCATTTGCTTAAATCCATCTTCCGTCTCGATCAAATCTTCTCGATCTTTCTCTGTTGTCGGTTGAACATCTAACCAATTCCCACACCCTCCAACAACGAAGACTATACTCAACATGAAAAAATAATATATCATTTTCATAATTCTATTCTTTAAAAATTTGCACGCAAACCAACAGTAAATGAACGAGCAAAAGGATACGAAGTACCCCGTTCACGTTTTACCGTAGACCAATAAAACAAATCAGACATATTAAATGAAAATCTCAAACTCTCCATACGCAAACAAGAAATCCAATTCTTTGGCATTTCATATTGTAATGAAAAAGAAGAAAATTGCAAATAATTCAAATCTTGAACAAATCGAGAACTTGCATAAGTGAAGTATTGTACCAATCGGCTCGTTACATTCGCTTTATACTTTACAATATCCCCTGGTTTTTGCCAAGTTTCCGTCAAGACTCGCTTGTCAACATTCTGATATTTGTTAGAATTTTCAACCTTATCTACCACCGTCTGATTATAAGCCTCGCCCCCATACTGGTATGCAAAAGTTGCATTCATATACAAACCTTTCCAACCGGCATTCACTCCAAAAGTACCTCTAATTTTGGGTTCTGTATCTCCCACAACAACTTTGTCAAGGGCATTCCAGGTCCACGTAGGCTTTCCTTCTTT
>ERZ827101.1216-NODE-1216-length-33377-cov-12.370926_pt1 | contig 33377 bp, 26 predicted proteins | sample MGYA00519869_ERZ827101 | MGnify/ENA primary metagenome ERZ827101 (study PRJEB31778, sample SAMEA3449256) | human gut metagenome | biome: human gut; feature: human-associated habitat; material: faeces | place: United Kingdom | collected 2010/2012 ...
GTATAAAATTTTCAATGTTCTTCAATTTAGCCTTGACTTTTTATTTGCAGGCTTTATAAAGTTCGTTGCTGTTCATAATCTTCCCTGAGTGTACCCAATCATCATTCCTATAATCTGTACTTCCACTTTGTGCCACACAAAAATGGCATCTATTAGGTCTTCCTAACTATAATTGTTCATTTATAATGTGTTTGAGTCAACACTCAATCCCTATTTTCTTAATTTTCTATAACTCTATAATTTCTGTGTCTTCCAGTTCTTCAAACAGTTCCGCCACTGGTATAGCTTCCACTGGTATTTTGTCCGCAGGCAAATTCTTCCCCTTGCCTCCAAGCTCGCCGCCTTTTACCCGATAAACCAAGCCTAGCACCTGCAAAGTAATAAGCGGCGTCATAGCAACCATTGCCACTACGCCAAAAGCATCTGTCACAATATTTCCACCCACAGCTTCACAGGCTCCCTGCGCCAGCGGAAGGAGAAAGGTGGCTGTCATAGGTCCAGAGGCAACACCACCAGAGTCAAATGCAATAGCCGTAAAAATTTTGGGAACAAACAGGCTGAGGATTAAGGCAATGGCATAACCTGGCACCAGAAAACAGAAAATGGAGATTCCAGTCAGCACCCGGAGCATGGAAATCCCAACAGAGACTGCCACACCCACAGACAGACCAATCTGTATGGATTTCCCGGAAATCGCACCGTCAGTCAGTTCCTCTACCTGCTTCATCAGCACATATACCGCAGGCTCGGCTTTTACAATAAAATAACCGATCACCATTCCAAGAGGCACAAGAATCCAGTTATAATGCAGATTTCCCAATACCATCCCCAGGTAATTTCCAGCTGGGATAAAGCCTACATTTGCCCCGGTAAGAAACAGAACAAGTCCTATATATGTATAAAATAAGCCGATACAGATTTTGATCAGCACAGTTTTATTCAATTTCAGCGAAACAATCTGGAAAATTCCGAAGAAAGCAATAATTGGGAAAAGGGATACAGCGATCTCTTTAAAATATTTTGGCAGTGCGACTGCAAATAATTTTCCCAGTTCTATCGAGTTTTCCACTTCAGAAACCACTTCCAGCGCAGCATTGCCTTCCGTGTGGTACAAAAGTCCCAGAATCAGGACTGCCAAAATAGGTCCAATGGAGCACAGAGCCACAAGTCCGAAACTATCATCTCCAGCATGTTTATCATTACGGATGGATGCAATACCAACACCCAATGCCATAATAAAGGGTACCGTCATAGGTCCAGTGGTCACTCCACCGGAATCAAATGCCACTGCCAGAAAATTCTCAGGAACAAACATGGCTAATACAAATACTAAAATATAGAAACTGAATAACAATGGCGGCAGCGCAATTCCAAAAAGGATACGCAATAAGGCCACAACAAGAAACGCACCAACACCAAGTGCCACAGATAAGATCAGCACCAGATTGGGCACAGAAGAAACCTGTTCTGCAAGAACCTGCAGATCTGGTTCAGATATTGTGATAATAAAGCCCAGAATAAAACCGATAATTATAATAAAGCCTAACTTTTTCGTGCGAAGCATACTGCCTCCCACATGTTCTCCCATGGGCGTCATGGATAATTCTGCTCCCATGGAAAAAAAGATCATTCCCAGGATCACAAGCACAGATCCTACCAGGAATTCCACCAGGATGCCTGGAGATAACGCAGCCACGGTAAAACCAAGTATAAAAACGATCAGTACAATGGAAATCACTGCGCTGATGGATTCTCTGGCTTTCTCCCTGGCTTTTTCCTTTAAGACGGACTGATGGGACTGAAGTTCTCTGATTAATTTTCTTTTTTCCACATATACCTCCATTTCTGAATATTTCACTGTAGTTGCCTGGAGCGTGTTTGAAAAGGCATTCTATCATCTATACGCCCCACTTCGATGCCTGATATGGATTATTGTAACATTTTCCCATTGGGTTCGTCATCTATAAACCCAATATATATTCTTAATTTTTTGTAAACTGTTACTGTTCACTTCGTGACCAGTAACCGCTCCGCGATGCACAGAAAGACGAACCTTCTTGTGACAGGCACAAGAAGTAGCGTTTGCTGCGCAAACTTAATTCTCGGTTTTTCTGTGAACTTTGTTCACAAAAACGCCTCACGGAATGTTACCATTGAACAGTAACTGTAAACTGACTGCATAAACAAAAAACAACCAGAATTTAATATAGACTTAGCTATATTTCTTCCGGTTGTTTTACATCAATGTATTTTCAACAGATATCATGCAATTTCGGATTTTATCAGCCCGTGATCACACCGCCGCCAATGACTACGTCTCCATCATAAAGCACAGCTGCCTGCCCTTTGGTGATAGCTCTCTGGGGCTCATCAAAAATGATGTGTACACTATGTTCTCCAGTAACTTTTACAGTTGCCCACTGCTCCTTCTGGCGGTAACGAACCTTGGCTTTGGCGCGAAATTCTGCCGGCGGGGTATCAAAGGAGATGAAATTAAAGTCTTCCACATCCAGTTCGCGATGGAACAAATCCTCATTATCTCCCAAAATCACGCGGTTCTCTGCCGGACAGATTTTGGTAACGTAAACCGGCTTCCCGGCTGCAATACCAAGCCCCTTTCGCTGACCTACCGTGTAGCCAATAATTCCTTTATGATGCCCAAGCACATTTCCGTCTTTATCTGTAAAATCGCCTGCCGGATAGTCTTTTCCTGTAAACCGGCGGATAAATCCAGCATAATCCCCATCTGGGACAAAACAGATATCCTGGCTGTCCGGCTTATCTGCGTTATAGAAATTCTGCTGGTCTGCGATCATGCGGGTCTGATGTTTATTCATGTCTCCAAGTGGAAACATGGTGTGTGCCAGCTGCTCCTGAGTAAGAGAGTAAAGAACATAACTCTGGTCTTTTGCAGGGTCAGCTGCTTTTTTCAGAAGATATCTGCCATCTTCCCGCTTTTCAATTCTGGCATAGTGTCCGGTTACTACATAGTGACAGCCTAATTCTTCTGCACGATGGTAAAGGCTGTTGAATTTCAGGTAGCGGTTGCAGTCAATGCAGGGGTTGGGAGTTGCACCGTTTTCATAGGCTACTACGAAGCGGTCCATAACTTGTTTTTTAAAATCAGCGGTGAAATTAAACACGTAATACGGGATTCCAAGATTATGTGCTACGCTCCTTGCATCCTCCACATCATCCAGAGAACAGCAGCTTTTTTTGCGGCTCACACCGGCATCTTCATTCTGGAAAAGCTTCATGGTGACACCGATGCAGTCATATCCATGCTCCTTCATCAGGTAAGCGGCCACTGAAGAATCTACGCCGCCACTCATGGCGATCAATGCTTTTTTCATATTGTCTGATTCCATATTTATACCTCATAAAAACTGAAAACTATTACTATTTAATGTGTTTAAGTCCCAGCCGACACACAGCATTTGGGCAATGTGTATTACTCCAGCGAGCCATTTCAGGCGCGCTCTTAGCGTAAGCGAAATCCAGCGCTTACGGAGACTTATGCGTGAGGGCTCTCCCGAACGCATTAGTCGCAGTTAGCGATTAGTTCGCTGTAGCGTTGCGCCGGCGAGTGAGTAATACACATTGTCCAAATGCGTCCCTCCTGACGAACTTTTAATCAACTAAATAGCAATCTATTCTAATAATCATATCTTGTATCATACACGATTCTTTTAATCCTCGCAATGCTTTTTCCGCCAATCATCTGACATTCCGCGGAGTTGTTCCACCACCTGGGGAATCACTTCCAGCATATAATCGATTTCTTCCTCAGTATTGGAAATGTCAAGGCTGATTCTGAGTGAACCCTGGGCGATTTCAGGAGCGAGACCAAGAGAAAGAAGTACATGGCTTGGATCCAGGGCACCTGATGCGCAGGCAGAACCGGAAGAAGCACAGATTCCCCTGCTATCCAGAAGAAGCAGCAGGCTTTCACCGGATACACCTTCAAAGCAGAAATTCACATTACCAGGCAAGCGTTTCTCCCTGGAACCATTCAGTATACTATAAGGAATCTGCGAAAGCCCCTGAATCAAACGATCTCGCATGGCGATAACCTTGGCTTCATTTTGTTCCATCAAAGTGCACTCTTCTTTCAGAGCAGCTGCCATTCCCATAATTGCCGGTAAATTCTCTGTGCCTGGCCGTTTTCCACGCTCCTGGCCGCCGCCCTCCATAAGAGAAGTCAGTTCAATCCCCCGTTTCACATACAATGCACCGATTCCTCTTGGGCCATGAAATTTATGTGCGGAAAGAGATAACATATCAATATTCTGTTTTTTCACATTTACCGGGATATGTCCTGCAGCCTGCACTGCATCTGTGTGAAAAAGCACCCCGTGAGCACGGCAGACTTCTCCAATTTCCGCTATAGGAAGAACAGAGCCAATTTCATTATTAGCAAACATAACTGTAACCAGACAGGTATCCGGTCGAATTGCATCTTCCACCTGAGCAGCTGTAATATTCCCCTCTGCTCCCACATCCAGAAGCTGAATCTCAAATCCCTGCTCCTTCAGCCTTCTCAGAGTATGAAGCACCGCATGATGCTCAAACGCAGTAGAAATAATATGCCTCTTATTCTGTTTCGCCCCAAGCATAGCCGCTGACATAATTGCCTGATTATCTGATTCTGTCCCACCTGATGTAAAAAAAATCTCTTTCGGCATACAGCCAAGGCAACGTGCGATCTGCTCTCTCGCCGTCTGTAAGGCATCATTTGCTGCCATCCCAATCTGATGAATACTGGACGGATTTCCATAACTATTCTCCATTGCAGAAATCATAGCCTTCATTGCTGTCTGACTTATTTTTGTGGTTGCTGCATTGTCCGCATAAATTCTAGGCATAACTCAAATTCCTCTTTATATTACATTCCAAGAAGCAGCACATTTCTCAGCTTCCTTGTAAGATCAAATGTCCCTGCATCTTTCTTCTGCATCATCATAAGAATCGTCATATTCTCCTTGGGAAAATTGGCGAAATAGCAGCCAAGCCAGCCATCCCAGCCATATTCACCCTCACAGCATGCAAAGGGTGCCTTCCACGGATCCGTCATCACACGCATCAGATTTCCATAAGAATATCCATTCATCTCCCACCATTTTTCAAACCACTCCTGCTGACATGGTATAAGCTTGTGGGTGGTCATATATTCCACAGAAGCAGGCTTAAGGATCTGTCTGCCCTGGAAGCTGCCTTTATTTATCAGCATAGCCGCAAATCTGGAATAATCCTCAATGGTGGAAACAAGCCCTGCCCCTCCGGCTTCATAAGCAGGCGGTACGTCCATGGAAAGACGGATTCCCAGACTGTTGTCACGGAATTCTTTCATTTCACCGGCAGTCTGCTCATAAGTCATGGCCAGTCTGTCCAGCTTCTCACCTGGAACATAGAAATCTGTATCTTTCATTCCCAAAGGCACAAAAAGCTCCTTCTTAAGAAATTCACCGTATTTCATGCCGGAAGCCTTCTCCACCACTGCTGCCAGAATATCTGCGGATACCCCATACTTCCAGCGCTCTCCGGGCTGAAACTCCAAAGGACATCTGCCGATCTTATCTGCAAATTCCAGTGTTGTCATGGGATGCTCTGTATTCAGACGTGCATGTATTTCTTCCATCACATTTCCAACGGCAAACTCTGCGGCACTGCTGTTTCCGCCATAAGTCAAACCACTGGTCATAGACAACAAATGATAAACCGTTACATTATGCCATACTGGTGCCAGTCCGCCAGGTACAGACACCATCTGGTCTGCAAATCCCGGAATATATCTGGAAACCGGATCTGCCAGATCAATTACTCCTCTTTCAAATAAAATCATGGCCGCTGCCGCTGTAATCGGTTTCGTCATGGAAAAAAGACGGAATATGGTATCCCGTTCAATCATTCTCCCATTTGCTTTATCCGCATAGCCACACTGAAGATAGGCTTCCTCCTGACCGTCCTTTATTACCATCATATTCATACCGGCAATCTGATTATCCTTTACTGCCTGATCCATAATCGTCTGAAGCTGTTTCTTTATCTCTTTTCTCATATCTGACCTCCTGATTTATATATGGCAATGCCGCAGGTAAGGGGCATCATCTATATACTCATTCTGCATAAGGTTTAGAGCGTGTTTGAAAAATCATTTCCGCAATCTATACGCCTCAATTTGCAGAAACCCCTTTTTGAACACGCTCTACAGCATCGGTGCAAATAACCTTAGAATACTCTGCATCGCCCGCACTGCAATATTTCTTCCACGACAGAATTCCAAAGATACCGGATTACAATATTCCAGGGTATCTGTGAAATCCTTTTTAATATCATAAATCACCTGATTCCGATAGATCCATACACCATCCTCAAAGTGAAGATACAAGCTCCGATAGTCCAGATTGATGGTTCCCACAACAGCGATCTCGTCATCACATACAAAGGACTTGGCATGTAAAAATCCCGGTTGATATTCATAGATTTTCACTCCTGCTTCCAGAAGCTGCTCATAGTAAGACTGGGTAAGAAGAAATACCAGTTTTTTGTCTGGAATCCCAGGTGTCATCAGACGGACATCCACACCACTTTTTGCTGCGAGACAAAGAGCAGTCATCATCTCATTGTCAATAACAAGATAGGGTGTACAGATATACACATACCTTTTTGCACGATTGATAATATTCAGATAAACATTCTCTCCAACAGTCTCGTTATCCAGCGGAGAATCACAAAATGGCTGAATATATCCATCCCCTTCAAATGCCTCCGGATGCCATACATGAGGCAGATATTTCTCAAGTGAATGATCCTCACGGTTATTGGTAATCACATTCCACATATGGAGGAACATGGCAGTCATGTTCCAGACAGCTTCCCCTTTCAGCATAACCGCAGTATCCTTCCAGTGTCCAAAACGCTCCTTCTGGTTGATATACTCATCTGCCAGATTTACACCACCGGTAAATCCCACATATCCATCAATAATACAGAATTTCCGATGGTCACGGTTATTCTGGATAATATTCAGAATCGGACGGAAAGGATTGAACACCTGACACTTGATTCCTTTGGATCTCATGGTTTCATAATATTTATGAGGAAGCGTGGTAAGGCATCCCATGTCATCATAAATCAGACGGACATCCACACCTTCCTGAACCTTCCTCTCCAGTATATCCAGTATGGTTCTCCACATTACCCCATCATGGATTATAAAATACTCAATAAAAATATAATGCTGTGCCTGCTCCAGTTTCCTTACAAGAACCGGGAACATGTCATCTCCAACCTGGAAATATTCTGCAGTGGTATTTCCGTGAATAGGATAACCTGCATTACGATATATATAATCCGACTGGTTGCATGCAGATATATCTTCTGCCTCCAGAAGATCATGTATTTCAGGATCTGTCTGTAAAAGATTACCGGACTTCATCAGCATCTCATTAAACCGATCCTGCATATAAGCAGCAATTCTGGAACTTCCAAATACAAGATACAAAACAAGGCCAAAAATTGGCAGGCACAGGATCAGCATCGTCCATGCCAGTTTATACGAGGGGTTTATCTTTCGATTCACAATTTTCAGAACAACCAGAATACTGATAACATCCAGAATAAAAGACATATATCTGGAATATCCTGCAAGACGCAGAAATATGGTCAACAGCCAGCCAAGCTGCACCGCCATGGCAAATATTACATAAAATACCCGGTTAAACAGAAGCTTGGCTATTTTTTTCAAAATCATCATAAGTTTATATTTTCTCCTTCATGCACCGGTCAGCAACAAAACGGACATGTGGTCAGCCAGCAATATCACCATATATAAAAGTCAGTTCTTCCCTGAAAACAATGAGTCAAATTTGAAGATATTGCTGGATTTAAAAATCCCTGACTGAATGCAGCCAGGGATTTTTGCGCACAATTAATTATATTTACGTTTTCTTGCGGCTTCAGATTTTTTCTTACGACGAACGCTTGGTTTCTCGTAATGCTCTCTTTTGCGGATTTCCTGCTGGATTCCTGCTTTTGCACAGCTTCTCTTGAATCTGCGAAGAGCGCTATCTAAAGTCTCGTTCTCTTTTACGATTACGTTTGACATAGACTCACACCTAACCTCCCTCCAGTTGTAGATTGTGCTAAAATACAACTGTCTGGGTATTTTTCTTGCACGAACATTATTATATATCATGCACTCGGGGTTCGTCAACAACTTTTGGTTTAATTTTACAAAAATTTTTGACAAAATTTTGAGTGTTTTTTAGTGAATCTGTCCTTCCAGGATTCCGGCTGCTGCTTCGATTGCCTCGCCTGCCTTCTCCGGATTCTTTCCACCAGCCTGAGCCATATTCGGACGTCCGCCACCGCCGCCACCAACGATTGCCGCAACAGCTTTGATCAGGTTTCCTGCATGTGCTCCTGCTTTCTGTGCAGAATCAGTAGCCATTGCAAGAAGGTTTACCTTGCCCTCATTTACTGCAGCAAGGACAACGACGCCCTCGCCAAGCTTCTCTTTCAGCTGGTCACCAAGATCACGAAGTCCGTTCATGTCAACGCCCTCTACCTTGGCAGCAAGGAGTTTCACACCTTTTACTTCTACAACCTGATTCATAACATCTCCCAGAGCACCCTGAGCCAGTTTGCTCTTCAGAGATTCATTCTCACTTGCAAGAGCCTTCACCTCACCCTGAAGATGTGTGATCTTCTCAAGCATCTCGGAAGGGTTTGTTTTCAGAGCCTTGGCAGCCTCGTGAAGAAGTGCTTCCTGCTTCTTATAGTATTCCAGAACTCCGTTTCCTGTCAGTGCCTCAATACGACGGACACCTGCTGCGATACCGGACTCAGAAACAATCTTAAACAGCATGATGGAGCTTGTATTTGCAACATGGGTACCACCACAGAGCTCTCTGGAGAAATCACCCATAGATACCACACGTACCTTCTGGGAATACTTCTCGCCAAACAGTGCCATAGCACCGGACTTCTTTGCTTCCTCAACATCCATGATATCGGTATGAACCTCAAGTCCTGCCTGAATCTGCTCATTTACAATTTTTTCAACTTTACCGATTTCCTCAGCAGTCATAGCTGTGAAGTGGGCAAAGTCGAAACGAAGTCTGTCAGCAGTTACAAGAGAACCCTTCTGCTCTACATGGGAACCAAGAACTTCTTTCAGAGCTTTCTGAAGAAGATGTGTCGCACTGTGGTTCTTCTCAATATCTTTTCTTGCAGCAACATTTACTTTCAGAGAAACGGTCTCTCCCTTGGAAATCATGCCGGATTCCATATATCCTACATGACCGAATTTGCCGCCGCGAAGCTTGATGGTATCTTCTACGATGAATTTACCATTTGCAGTCTCGATCACACCGGTATCTCCAACCTGGCCACCCATAGTTGCATAGAAAGGTGTTTTCTCTACAAAAACAGTCCCCTTCTGACCTTCCATCAGGGAATCTGTGATCTCAGCTTCTGTGGTAAGAACAGTAACCGGAGATTCAAAGGAAAGGTGATCGTATCCAACAAACTCTGTGGTAACAGAAGTATCAATCTGGTCATATACAGTAGCGTCAGCTCCCATATAGTTGGTTACCTCACGGGAGGAACGTGCTTTCTCTCTCTGCTCATCCATAGCAGCCTTGAAGCCTTCCTCGTCGATCTCGTAGCCCTTCTCCTCAAGGATCTCCTTGGTCAGATCAAGAGGGAATCCGTAAGTATCATATAATTTAAATGCGTTTTCACCGGAAAGAGTCTTCTCTCCAGCTGCATTCATAGCCTCCTCCATATCAGCCAGGATACGAAGTCCCTGGTCGATGGTCTTACCAAACTGGTTCTCCTCGTTGGTGAGAACATTGAAGATAAATTCTTTCTTCTCTTCCAGTTCCGGATATCCATCCTTGGAACCGTCAATTACTTCTGCACTTAAAGTAGCAAGGAAGTTGCCCTCAATTCCCAGAAGTCTTCCGTGTCTTGCAGCACGGCGGATCAGACGGCGAAGTACATATCCACGTCCTTCATTGGTAGGCATGATACCATCGGAGATCATGAATGTCGCGGAACGGATATGGTCTGTGATCAGACGGATGGAAACGTCGTCCTCATGATGTACCCCATACGGTTTGCCGGAAATCTTACTTACCAGGTTACGAAGGGAACAGATGGTATCTACATCGAAAATGGAATCTACGTCCTGGACAACAACTGCCAGACGCTCAAGACCCATACCGGTATCAATATTCTTCTGTTTCAGAGTTGTATAATTGCCATTTCCGTCATTCTCAAACTGGGTAAATACGTTGTTCCATACTTCCATGTAACGGTCGCAGTCACAGCCTACTGTACATCCCGGCTTGCCACAGCCATATTTTTCTCCACGGTCATAGTAAATCTCGGAACATGGACCGCAGGGACCTGCGCCGTGCTCCCAGAAGTTATCCTCTTTGCCAAATTTGAAAATACGTTCTGCCGGAATTCCGATCTCTTTATTCCAGATATCGAAAGCCTCATCATCCTCCAGATAAACAGACGGATAAAGACGGCTGGCATCCAGACCTACCACATCAGTCAGGAACTCCCATGACCAGTGAATAGCCTCTCTTTTAAAGTAATCTCCAAAAGAGAAATTACCAAGCATTTCAAAGAATGTACCGTGACGTGCAGTCTTACCTACATTCTCAATATCACCTGTACGGATACATTTCTGACAGGTGCTGACTCTTGTACGTGGTGGTTTCTCTGCTCCTGTGAAATATGGTTTCAGTGGTGTCATTCCTGCATTGATCAGCAGGACACTTTTATCGCCCTGTGGAACCAATGGAAAGCTTTTCAGAACAAGATGTCCCTTGCTCTCCATGAAATCCAGAAACATTTTTCGAAGTTCGTTTACTCCGTATTTCTTCATTTCAATTCTCCTCCTACGCAATAAAGAAGTACTTCCGTTACTGTAAACAATAACGTGCATTCCTCTTATTGGAATGCTTGCATGGTCTATATGATAGCATATATCTTTATCACGGTCAAAATATTTTTTTACACAGGTCAGGGACCAGTACAAAATCTGTTTTCGCATCAACGATCAGATTTAGAGCGTATCTGGTCCCCTTTTATGATCTTATTTTACAAATACTTTATTAAATTTCTTCTTTCCTCTCTTAAGGACAATACCGTCACCTGTGAGAGCGTCTTTGGAAAGTACATGTCTAATGTCCGTCACTTTCTCACCATCAACGGAAACGCCGCCCTGTTCGATGGCTCTTCTTCCCTCGGAACGGGTTGTTACAAGAGCGGATTTTACAAGAAGGCTGATCAGGTCGATATTTCCTTCTTCGTCAAAATCCTCTGCTGCAAGCTCAGTAGTCGGCATATGCTCTGTATCAGCTCCGCCTGCAAAAAGTGCCTTGGCACCAGCCTCTGCCTTCTTCGCTTCCTCTGTTCCATGAACAAGCTCAGTAAGCTGGAATGCAAGGATTTCTTTTGCCTTGTTCAGCTGGCTGCCTTCCCATTTCTCCATCTCCTGGATTTCTTCCAGCGGAAGGAATGTAAGAAGCTTCATGCATTTGATAACATCCGCGTCGTCCACATTTCTCCAGTACTGGTAGAAGTCGAATGGAGATGTCTTATTTGGATCCAGCCAGACAGCACCAGACTGTGTTTTACCCATTTTCTTGCCTTCTGAGTTAAGAAGAAGGGTGATTGTCATAGCATATGCATCTTTTCCAAGCTTACGGCGGATCAGCTCAGTACCGCCAAGCATGTTGCTCCACTGGTCATCGCCACCGAACTGCATATTGCAGCCGTATTTCTGGTACAGCATATAGAAGTCGTAGCTCTGCATGATCATGTAGTTAAATTCCAGGAAGCTTAAGCCTCTTTCCATACGCTGTTTGTAGCACTCTGCTGTAAGCATACGGTTAACAGAAAAGTGAGCTCCAACCTCACGTAAAAGCTCCACATAATTCAGGTTCATCAGCCACTCTGCATTGTTTACCATAAGGGCCTTTCCATCAGAAAAGTCAATGAAACGCTCCATCTGTTTCTTGAAACAGTCAATGTTATGCTGGATGGTCTCTTTCGTCAGCATCTGGCGCATGTCGGTTCTTCCGGATGGGTCACCGATCATACCGGTTCCGCCGCCAAGAAGGGCGATTGGTCTGTTTCCTGCCATCTGCAGACGTTTCATCAGGCAAAGTGCCATAAAATGTCCTACATGAAGGCTGTCTGCGGTTGGGTCAAATCCAATATAGAAAGTTGCCTTTCCGTTATTTACCATTTCTTTGATCTCATCTTCGTCTGTTACCTGGGCGATCAGGCCTCTGGCTTTCAGTTCTTCCCAAACTGTCATTTTATTTTCCTCCTGTAAAGTAGATATATGAGCTGCTTATTCTCTCTTCACGAAAAAAAGCCGCTGCAAATATAAAAAGCCCGGTTCTCATGTCCCTTTAGGACGAGAACCGGGTCCCGCGTTACCACCTAAATTTACAGAAAGCTCGCACTTTCTGCCTCGATAAGTGACCATACTGAAAATTTCTTCCAGACGATTATCCACACAGACAATACTGTCCAAAAATAAATATCTTCGAATACTCTTCAGAATTATCACCCCGGCATGATAACGTATGCCACCCCGTCACAGCCTACTGGATTTCTGCAAGCGATCACAAGCGCCTGTCCGCTGCTGTCTCTGCCGCTTCAAAACCGTTCGGTGCAAAGCTCCGGGATGTATTCACAATGGATCTCTGCACGCGCCTCTCACCATCCGGCAGCTCTCTGTGTGCTCTTTCCAAAGCTACTTGTTCCCTTCAAAGCCTTTCTCATTTAATACTTGCAAGTATACAAAGGCTGTCTGTTTTTGTCAAGGATTTTAGCTTTGTATTTTAGCAACTCACCGCAGTAAAGTTTACTGTTCACTCCGTGACCAGTACATCAAAAAACAGCAGCCTTTATACCCAGTCCACAAAAAATGTATGATCCTTGTATGTCTCATATACAACCTTTTTAAAATTCAATGGCTGTTTCCAGAACGCAGAAGTCATCATAAAATACTTATAATTAAAATCTTTGGCCTTGATTCCGCTTACTGTACGCGGTGTACCATTCAGCACATAAGCATTAAAACTGTCAAGTGCCTGCTGGGCAGCTTCATAAGCGCTTGCCCGGTCAATAAACTGACCATTCAGACGTTTCAGCAGCTGGTTGTTTGTCACGACTGAATACTGGGGGAAGGTAGTTCCCTGGTAAAGCACATAACGGACACTGGACGGAAACTCCTTGTCCAGAGTTCTGTTCAAAAGACAGAGAGCAACCGCCTTCATACCTGCAATTCCCTGGTCTCCTGCCTCGGCCTCGCAGACTGCTGCCAGAATATCAAGATCAGACTTGGTTCCATCTGCAACTCCCGGATGGCTCTTTAGTTCCTTCATAATGGTAAAATTACGGCCACGTTTCTCATCATACCAGGTAAAGGTAATACTGCTGTCATTGTCATCCTTTTCTGAAGCCTGTTTCTCGGAAGCAACACCATTGGAATCAAACGCGTAGGTCTTTCCTCCAATGGAAGCTGTAGTGTTTACGTACATCACGCCTGTTGTTCCAAAGTAGTAGCTGTTTCCATCCAGACTCAGCCAGCCGGTCTGCGCTTTGCCGTCTGTGGTACTGAAATAATACCGCTTGCTTCCGACCTTACCAAAGCCTTTCTGATAACGGACTCCGCTGGTCTTGGAAAAATAATAGATATCTCCATCTACAGTCTTAAGTCCGGTATACATAATACCTGTGCTGGTATTAAAATAGCGGGTATATCCCTTAGAATCTGTGAACCAGCCGGTAAGCATCTGACCATTGCTCTTGAAATAACGTTTCTCTTTCTTAGCTGTGGTCTGCCAGCCCTTTACCATAGCGCCTATCCCGCTGGTAAAATAATATTTCTTACCCTTTAAGGTCAGCCAGCCGCGGACAAGCTTACCATTGGAAGGTCTGAAATAACGGGTTACCGTTCCGCTCTTCAGGAAACCGGTGGCCATCACGCCTTTTCCCTTGGTAAAATACCGGATATTTCTGCCCTTACTGTCTTTTTGCCAGCCTTTTAACTGTACGCCTGTTTTTTTATTAAAATAGTATTTCTTACCCTTCAGAGTCAGCCAGCCTTTCTGCTTGGCTCCGCTGGCTGTTATGTAGTAGGTCTTGCCGTTTATAGTCTTAAATCCGGCTTTCGCAGCCTGAACATCCCTTGTCATCAGAAAAACCGTACATAATGTGGCAATCACAAGCAGCACCAGAGCCAGACTTTGCTTTCTGTTTCTCTCTTCTTTTATCATAGCATTTTCCTCTCTTTGACCTGACTAATTCCGAAGCTTTCCCGCCTCTGCTGTTCACAAACAGTTACTGTTCACTCCGTGACCAGTAACACGCTTCGCGATGCACAGAAATCATGCATTCGCATGATTTCGCACTGAGATTCTCGGGTTTTCTGTGAACTTTGTTCACAAAAAACAGCGTTTGCTTCGCAGACTTAATTCTTAACAAATCAATCCTTGTTTTATATATTTTATGTCGAATTCTTTTCAAAGATTACAGAAATATTACATTTCAGTTTATTATAGCCAAATTTCTCTTTTCTGTCAACTGCTTTGTCACACACCTCCTGTCCCCTCCATATGATGAACTGTAAACATTTTCTGGAGGTAACAGCATGAGTGATTTAGCTGCTACAAACTGTGGCTGCGGCGAGGAAAGATCCGGTTGTGGATGTGGTAACTGCGGTTGTAATAATGGCTGCGGATGTGACAATGGATGTGGGCTTTCCTTTGGGAACGGCTCCTGTGGATGCAATATTCTCTGGATCATCATTCTTCTTTGCGCATGCGGCGGCAACGGTATTGGCTGCAACAACAGCTGTGGCAACGGAAATGGTGACTGCTGCTGGATCATTATCATCCTTCTGCTTCTCTGCGGTGGATGGGGAAATGGCTGCGGCTGCTGATCTGAGTTTCCCACATATGAAAAAGGGCTGTCTTCTCAGTCCTTTTCAAAAAAATCGGGACAGCGGGAATTTTCCCCTGTCCCCTTTTTCAGGCACATTCTAAAAGCATTCTTATGTTTCCTTGTTTCTTTTCCAACCACGTTCTGGGAAGAAGCTCTTTTCTGCAAATTACTTTTAATCCCTGATATGGTTTACAGACTGTCTTCTTTCTTCTGACCGCTCCTCACACCTGCCATTTCCTTCCTGTTTCCCTTGCTTCTTTCGCACACATTCCAGATCCAACTCGTATATGGCATTTCCATTTATAATAAGCTTTTCATTCTCTCTTCTCATAACTTTCCCTCCTGACTTTGCGGGAAATTCATATATCCCCCTGCTATAGAATATGTTACAGATGTCAGAGCGTGTTTGAAAAATGCTTTCTGCAAGATATGCGTCACAATTTGCAGGAAATTTCACCGTTTTCAAACCGCCATCATATTTTAATAACAACAACATAGATATAGAAAAGGGATTTTTATGGATCAGGAATATATTGCCCAGACAGCTCTGGATCAGATGGTGGGAACTGACCAGGGACAGCTGTTAAAAGCTCTCATCCCCTATTTTCCACCCAGGCAGCAACAGTTTCTGTCCGTTTTTGCAAAAGCCAGGGAACTTTCCAATACAGTCGCTCTTTTTACAAAGCCGTCAGAAGCCATGCATATACAGGCTGCAGCAGCCCCTGCCCAGCCTCTTGAAGTCATAAACGACCTGCGCCGCTACTGTTTTGGAGATATACGAAAGACTCTGGATCAGATCACCAATATGATGACCATGGCAGAAATGCTGAGGATGATGAATGAACCATCTCCAGAAGATAATTGCGAAGAAGAACGACAGTAAAAACAGAAAAATTTCATTCAAAACGGACATGTCGCCGATTGGCAGCATTACTATATAAGAAAGGAATGATTCCATATGGATGACAACTGGCAGGATAATCCAAAGCTTGCAGATATAGACAAAAACAAGCTTGACATGCTCCAGCAGATGGCCCGGCAAGGAGCCGGAAAATCTCCCTCTGATCTGCTGCCCTTTATTATGAATGCAGCTTCCCAGGGGAGAAATGCCGGTCTGAACTTTAACAGTAATGAAATCAATACCATCATCGAGGTTTTGAAAATGGGAAAAAGCCCACGGGAACGTGCAAAGCTTGATAAAGTGGTAAACCTGATGAAGATGATGAAGTAAAGCATTTTCTGCGATTAAGAAAACTTACTCCTCAACTTCTCCCATCATGCACTCGCGAAGCAGCACCAGTGCACTGGCAACAGCCTGCTGACGGATTTTGGTCCTGTTTCCGGTAAAATGATATTCCCGGGTAACCGTATGTCCATTGCAGCAGCAACCCATAAACACGGTTCCAACAGGAGTCTCACTGGTTCCGCCATCCGGACCTGCAAGGCCGGTAACAGAAAGACAGATATCAGCTCCTGAAGCTGCGCAGCCGCCCTTTGCCATCTGTCTGGCACATTTTGCAGAAACAGCTCCTACTGTTTTCAACGTGGATTTCTTCACCCCAAGGCATTCTCTCTTGGCACGGTTGCTGTAAGTAACAAATCCATGGGTAAACACCTGGGAAGCACCTGGAACATTTACAATGCGGGCAGCAATGGCACCACCTGTACAGGATTCTGCAAGAGATAGAGTTAATTCTTTCTCCTTCAGCAGATCCACAACAGATTCTTCCAGCGTTTTGTCCGCATCCAGGGCAAATACATTTTTGCCGAATCGCTTTTGAAGTTCCTTTACTACAGGTTTGATCAGCTTCTTGCAGGATTTCTCATCCTCACCCTTGGCTGTAATACGGAGATGAACCTCTCCTGTCTTTGCATATGGGGCAAGCGTTGGATTTGTCTGGGCCTCGATCATATCCTGAATATCGGCAGCCACCTGGCTCTCACCGATTCCACAGATCTTCACAACCTGGGAGCAGATGATCTCCGGCTGTTTCTTGCGAAGATATGGGAAAACAGACTCCTCAAACATAGGGATCAGCTCGTTAGGCGGTCCCGGAAGAAGAATGGCAGTCTTGCCATTTTTCTCAAGGATCAGACCAGGTGCTGTACCGTTGTTATTATCAAGCACAATAGCGCCTTCCGGAACCTGCGCCTGCTTATAATTATTGGAGGTCACACGTCTGTCCGGATGATTCTTCTTATATTCCTTCATATAACGCTCAATACGCTTACGGGAATGAGGATCTTCAGAAAGAGGAAGTCCCATTACCTCAGCACATACTTCCTTAGTCAGATCATCCTCCGTTGGTCCGAGACCTCCTGAAAGAATTACCACGTCAGATCTGTCAAGGGCAGATGCAATCACAGCTTTCATTCGGTCGCGATTATCTCCCACAACAGACTCATAGTAAACAGAAAGTCCCAGCTGGGCACATTTCTCAGAAAGATATGCGCTGTTGGTGTTTACAATATTTCCCAGCAAAATCTCAGTTCCTACAGCTACAAGTTCTGCAATCATATATATACCTCTTTTCCAGAGCATGTTTGAAATCAGCCAACATCTCTGCTCACAAAGATGCTGGCTGATTTACATTCAGATATTCTCACTCTCTGCACGCAAAAACGTTTCGCGGGCAGCAGCTATTTTATTCCTGCATGGAAATTACATTCTTATTCTGCACAATATAAGTGATCAGAGAGATCACCGTCAGAGCAAGTGATGCCCATACAAAAATCTGTGTCAGTATTTCAAAAGCTCCCCCAAAGTTCAGGATCAGAAGAATGATCATGACCATCTGGGATGCAGTTTTAAATTTGCCCCAGTAGTTTGCAGCGATGACAACGCCGTTCTCGGCAGCGATCAGTCTGAAGCCACTGATAATAAATTCTCTTGCAATGATAATGATCACGAACCATGCCGGCAGGCGGTCAAGCTCGATCATGCAGATCAGTGCAGAACAAACAAGAAGCTTGTCAGCAAGAGGATCCATGAATTTACCAAAATTGGTAACCAGATTATTCTTGCGGGCAAGATGACCATCAAACCAGTCCGTAATACTTGCCACTACAAAAATAGCAAGGCAGATATAGCGGTTGGCATCTCCGCCCCAGCCAGTCAGAATAAATAATACAAAAAACGGTACCAGGATCATTCTGGCAATAGTCAGTTTATTCGGTGTATTCATCTTCCAGCTCTCCTATCAAATCGTACTCCAGAGCTCCGGTAACCCGGACTCTCGCAAAATCTCCTGTCATGAGAAGTTCGCCAGTCTGTACAAAAATATATCCATCGACCTTCGGCGCATCTCCGTAAGTACGTCCAATGTACGCACTCTCTCCAGATACTTTGCCCTCGATCATAACAGTCAGCACCTGACCAACGCGGCTCTCACCCTTTTCAAGAGAAATTTCCTGCTGAAGTTCCATGATCTCATCGCGTCTGGCTTCCTTGACCTCCTCCGGAATTTGATCTTCCATAGTGGCTGCCGGGGTATCCTCCTCAGCAGAGTATGGGAAAACACCAAGGCGGTCAAACTCGATCTCATCCACAAACTCCATCAATTCTTCGTGGTCTTCCTGTGTCTCTCCAGGAAAACCGCTGATCAAGGTTGTACGAAGGAAAATATCCGGGATCTCCCGGCGCAGCCTGCCAATAATATCCACCAGCTCCTGCTTGGTGGTACGGCGGCCCATGCGTTTCAGCACACGGTCACTTGCATGCTGGATCGGAAGATCCAGATAATGACAGATCTTCTTCTCTTCCTTCATAGTCTGAATCAGCTCATCATAAATCTCTTCCGGGTAACAATACAAAATACGGATCCAGCGGATTCCCTTTATTTTGCAAAGCTCCTTTAAAAGGACATGAAGAGATTTCTTTCCATAGATGTCCTTACCATATACAGTAGTCTCCTGGGCAACCAGAATCAGCTCTTTCACCCCTTTTTCAGCAAGAGACCGGGCTTCTTTTACGAGCTGCTCCATAGGCACGCTTCTGTAGCCGCCCCGGAGTCTTGGGATAATACAGTAGGTACAATGCTTGTCACAGCCTTCTGCAATTTTCAGATATGCAAAATGTCCACCTGTGGTCAACATACGCTTACCGGAAATATCCGGAAGAAAATCAATGCTCTTGTACTCTTCAAAGTGTCTGCCTGCCTGCGCTTCCTTTACAGCCTTGCTGATATCGCCGTAAGAGGTTGTACCAAGAATAGCATCCACTTCAGGTATTTCCTCTGAAATTTCTTTCTTGTAACGCTGTGCCATGCAGCCGGTAACGATCAGCACCTTGCAGGTACCTGCCTTTTTCTTCTCTGCCATTTCAAGAATGGTATTTACACTTTCTTCTTTGGCATCACCGATAAAACAGCAGGTATTGACAATAATGACCTCTGCTTCGTCCTCATCATCAACGATCTCATGTCCGTCTGCAGCAAGCATTCCAAGCATTTCCTCAGAATCTACCAGATTCTTATCACATCCAAGGGAAATGAACAGTAATTTCATATTATTCTGCACTCTCCTCAGACTCAGCAGGATCAACTGCAGCTGCAGGTTCTTCAGCAGCAATCTCCTCTGCAGAATGTCCTGCGATCTCTGCTAAATCCTCTTCCTCATGTTTACCTGGAAGGATCTTAACCTTTCCGTAATATAACTCGTCAATTGCGATAGAAAGAGGTTTCTTGCCTTTAACATTATCTGCCAACGGCTTTGCACCGCCGATCAGCTGACGCGCACGCTTGCTTGTAGCAAGAATCAGGGAATAACGGCTGTTGAGCACCATGCTCTCATCGTCGTCCTCATTGTTGGTATTGATTGCTTCAATTAACTCAGAATAAGATGGATGGATCATATATATACTCCTTTCAAAAATTGTGATTATTGTTATAATTTTTATAAAGATTCGCAGCTTCAAACTGTATTTTCGCGAATAAAGTTGCAAATCAATATTTCATTTTATGGCAGTTTCATCTGCTCTTTATTTGGATTATTCTTCCACAAACTTTGCTGCCTGTGCCTGGATCTCATGGATAAAACCAAGGTTTCGCCTCATGGCGAAATGTTCGCTCTGAATAATATTATGAAGCCTGTCTACAGCATCCTCCAGCTGGTCATTCACCAGCAGATAGTCGTACTCGTCAACTCCTTCTGCCTCCTGTGCAGCTCTTGCAAGACGCTGGTGGATCACTTCCGCAGTCTCAGTGCCTCTTCCAACAAGACGCTCTTTCAGTTCCTCCATGGAGGGCGCTGTTACAAATACCAGCACAGCTTCCGGGAATTTCTTCTTGATCTTGCGGGCTCCCTGAATCTCGATCTCCAGAATCACATCCCGGCCTGCTGACAACTGCTCCTCCACATAAGCCTTAGGTGTGCCGTAGTAATTCTCCACGTACCGGGCATATTCGATCAGCTGATCCTGACGGATCATTTCCTCAAATTCTTCTTTTGTGCGGAAAAAGTATTCTCTTCCGTCTTCTTCCCCTGGTCTGGGGTTTCTGGTGGTGGCAGATACAGACAATGCGTAATTGTCGTACTTCGCCATCAGGCTTTTCATAATGGTGCCTTTTCCTGCTCCGGAAAATCCGGAAACAACTGCCAAAACTCCTCTACTCATGGCCCTCTCCCTTATTTTCTATAACTTCTGCAAATCTGCGAGCGATCGTGTCCGGCTGGATCGCAGATAATATCAGAATGTGGTCTGAGGTAACGATCACAGACTTGGTCTTTCTTCCCTGAGTGGCATCCACAAGGGAATTGGAACCCTTCACACTCTGAACCATTCGTTTCACCGGAGCGGCATCCGGGTTTACCACAGCTACGATTTTCTGGGAATTCACCACATTGCCGAATCCGATATTGATTAATTTTGCCATGTTTTCACCCTTCTGTCAATAAGGAAAGCTTACGTCTTTGATTCTCTAGTACATCGCTTCGTAAATAACTATACCAATCACGTAGGATGTGGATTCGAGTGTGCAGGTATAAAAACGCAGGCGTAGCGGGCTACGCCGAGGCTTTTATACCTGTGCAATCGGATTCACAGACAAGTGAGTGGTATAGTTATTTCGAAAACGATGTACTAGGTTACTCCACATTCTGAACCTGTTCTCTGATCTTCTCAATCTCTGTCTTCAGATCAATTGCTATATTGGAGATAATCAGATCACTTGATTTCGACAAAATGGTATTTGCCTCACGGTTCATCTCCTGTGCCATAAAATCAAGCTTGCGTCCGATGCCTTCCTTCTCCTCCAGCATCTTCTTCATTCCCTGGATATGGCTGTGGAGACGAACAGTCTCCTCATCGTTGCAGATCTTGTCAGAGAACAGGACAACTTCTGCTGCAATACGGGAATCTTCGATCTGAGAATCCTCCAGAAGCTCATGAACCTTGGCTTCCAGCTTCTCTCTGTAAGAATCCACAACCTCCGGAGAGCGGGCTTCTACCTGACTTACCTTCTCATCAAGAGCATCCAGCTTGGCGATCAGGTCGTTCTTCAGATTCTCTCCCTCTCTTGCACGGGACTGGGCAAATTTCTCGCAGGCCTCACGAAGCGGTGCTTCCAGAACTGCCCATAATGCGTCCTCATCTACAGACTGCTCCTCCATAGTCAGCACGTCCGGATAACGGGAAAGAGCTCCTGCCTTCACATCGTTCTCAAGGCCAAATTCCTCTGCCATCTGACGGATATATGCAAGATATTCTCCTGCAAGCTCCTTATTATACTTCAGTGCGCCACAGCTTAAGGTGTAGTCCTCATATGTGATAAACACATCCACTTTACCACGCTGCATATAGGTCTTCATAAGATTCCGGATCGCGCCCTCAAGGAAAACCAGCTTCCTTGGCATTTTGATACTCAGATCCAGATATCTGTGATTGACGGATTTTAACTCAACGGTGATTTTCCGCTCTTTTGTAATCACCTCGGCCCTTCCAAAGCCGGTCATACTTTTTATCATAGTAATCTCTTTCTTTATTTTTATTCCGAATACTGTCTGAAAAGAGTACCATTCCGCATAACAGAATCGTCTCTGATATTCAGGCAATAACTCTACGCAGGTTACCGTTCACAGTTGCCTACGCATACAGATTTATTATAGTTCATTCTAAAACCCTAGTCAAATCCTTTTTTTGCTGTTATAATAAAGTCTGCATGTCACGGTTACTGGTCACGGAGCGACCGGTAACCTGTCAACAGAAAGGAGTTTTTTATGGCTTTTGACGGAATTACCATTGCTGCAATGGTTTCTGAATTAAATAAAAATCTCTCCGGGGGACGCATTAACAAAATTGCCCAGCCGGAAAGTGACGAACTGCTGATCACCGGAAAAGGTGCAAATGGTCAGAAGCGTCTGCTTCTCTCCGCCAGCGCCTCCCTGCCTCTGATCTATTTTACAGGCAAAAACCGGATCAGCCCTTTGACTGCTCCTAATTTTTGCATGCTTCTCCGCAAGCACATCGGAAGCGCTAGGATCACTGCGATACGCCAGCCTGGTCTGGAGCGTGTTGTAGAATTTGAGCTGGAGCACCTGAACGAACTTGGTGATGTATGCCATAAGGTTCTCATTATGGAACTGATGGGAAAGCACAGCAACATTATCTTCTGTGATGATAATAATATGATCCTGGATAGTATCAAGCACGTATCCTGCAACGTAAGTTCTGTACGTGAAGTTCTGCCAGGACGTCCTTATTTCATCCCCCACACTCAGGACAAGCTGGATCCTCTTACCATTTCCAGAGAGGATTTCATGGAAAAAGTATGTGGCAGATCCAATGCTGTCTCCAAAGCTCTCTATCAGACGCTTACCGGTTTCAGCCCGGTAATGGCTCAGGAGCTTTGCTATCGCGCTTCCATTGATGGAAATGATGATGTCCAGACATTAGATGAGAATACCAGAGAGCAGCTTTATACAGAATTCACCCGTTTAATGGAACAGATCCGGAGGGAAGAATTTACCCCGGTTATTGTTTTCAAAGGGGACGAGCCGGTTGAGTACGGTGTTCTTCCTTTTTCCCAATATGGAGAAGGCTTCACCACCCGGACCTTTGAATCTGTGTCAGAGATGCTGGAAACCTATTATGCCTCCCGCGACGTGATCACCCGTATCCGTCAGAAATCTGCGGACCTCCGAAAGATCGTCCAGACTGCCCTTGACCGAAACCGAAAAAAATTAAGTCTTCAGCAGAAGCAGATGAAAGATACTGAAAAAAAGGACAAATACAAGGTTTACGGCGAATTGATCAACACCTACGGCTACGGTCTGGAAGAAGGCTGTAAATCCTTTAAGGCTGTGAACTATTATAATGGAGAAGAAATCACCATTCCTCTTGATCCTACCCTGACTCCTCAGGAGAATTCCAAGAAGTATTTCGATCGTTACGGTAAGCTGAAGCGTACCCAGGAAGCTCTGGAGGTTCAGATTGCAGATACCACCAGCGAGATCGAACATCTGGAATCCATCTCCAATGCCCTGGACATTGCCGCTGAGGAGAGCGACCTTTCCCAGATCAAGGAAGAGCTTATGGAATACGGCTATGTGAAGCGCCACTACGGAAATAAAAAAGGTGCCAAAATGCAGGTGAAATCCAAACCCTTCCATTATGTTTCCAGTGATGGCTACGATATTTATGTAGGAAAAAACAACTACCAGAATGATGAGCTGACCTTTAAATTTGCCACAGGAAATGACTGGTGGTTCCATGCCAAAAAGATGCCGGGCTCCCATGTTGTGGTAAAGACAAAAGACGGCACACTTCCGGACCGCACCTTTGAAGAAGCAGGAAATCTTGCAGCCTTTTATTCCAAGGGACGCACTGCACCAAAGGTAGAGATTGATTATCTCCAGAAAAAGAATGTGAAAAAGCCGGCTGGAGCCAAACCGGGATTTGTAGTTTATTATACAAACTATTCTCTGATGGCTTCACCAGATATTGCAGGAATCCAGCAGTTATCCTGATTGTAACCGTTTTTCCCTCTTTGCATTTTGCATACAGCCCTAAATTTGCAAAACGGCTGCTCTGCAAACCGCAAGCTGCTATCTATATATACCGGAGCCTGTTTCAAGCACGCTCTGATTTAAGAACAGGAGTTATCTATGAGTATTTTAAATGTTGAACACCTTACCCACGGCTTTGGTGACAGAGCCATTTTCCATGATGTTTCCTTCCGTCTTTTAAAAGGAGAACATATTGGCCTGGTAGGCGCCAACGGAGAGGGAAAATCCACCTTCTTCAATATTGTAACTGACAAACTGATGCCGGATGAGGGCAGGATCCAGTGGGCAAAAAATGTCCGCGTAGGTTATCTGGACCAGCATTCTGTCCTCGCTCCTGGCATGACCATCCGCGACGTGCTGAAATCTGCTTTTTCCTGGCTTTTTGAACTGGAAGAACGAATGAATACCATCTGTGATTCCCTTGGTGAAGCCTCCCCGGAAGAAATGGAAGTTCTTATGGAGGAACTGGGAACTATCCAGGATACCCTGACCATGCACGACTTCTACGTAATTGATTCCAAGGTAGAAGAGGTTGCCCGGGCACTTGGTCTTCTGGATCTTGGGCTTGACCGTGATGTCACAGATCTCAGCGGCGGACAGCGTACCAAGGTGCTCCTTGCCAAGCTGCTTCTGGAGAAACCAGATATTCTTCTTCTGGATGAGCCCACCAACTATCTGGATGAAGAGCACATTGCATGGCTGAAACGCTATCTTCAGGAATATGAGAATGCTTTTATCCTTATTTCCCATGATATTCCGTTTCTCAATGATGTAATCAATATCGTTTATCATATGGAAAATCAGGAGCTGAACCGTTATGTAGGCGATTATGACCACTTTCTGGAAGTCTATGAAGTGAAAAAAGCTCAGTTAGAGGCGGCTTATCGCCGCCAGCAGCAGGAAATCAGCGAATTGAAGGATTTCGTTGCCAGAAACAAGGCCCGGGTTTCCACCAGAAATATGGCAATGTCCCGCCAGAAAAAGCTGGACAAAATGGACGTGATCGAACTGGCTGCCGAGAAACCAAAGCCGGAGTTTCATTTCAAACAGGGACGCACCCCAGGCAAATACATCTTCGAGACAAAGGATCTTGTGATCGGATATGACGAGCCCCTTTCCCGCCCTCTCACCCTTTCCATGGAAAGAGGCCAGAAAATCGCGCTTGTAGGTGCCAACGGAATTGGAAAAACGACTCTTCTGAAAAGTATTCTTGGTCTGATCCCATCATTGAAGGGAACCAGGGAATTAGGGGACAATCTGCAGATCGGATATTTTGAGCAGGAAGTAAAAGGTGACAACAAAACTACCTGTATTGATGAGATCTGGGCAGAATTCCCGTCTTATACCCAGTATGAAGTACGCTCCGCACTTGCAAAATGTGGTCTCACCACCAAGCATATTGAGAGTCAGGTCCGTGTGCTTTCCGGCGGTGAGCAGGCCAAGGTCCGCCTTTGCAAGCTGGTAAACAAAGAGACAAATGTCCTTCTTCTTGACGAGCCTACCAACCACCTGGATGTGGATGCAAAAGAAGCTCTGAAGGAGGCACTAAAGGAATACCGTGGAAGTGTGCTTCTCATCTGCCATGAGCCGGAATTTTATCAGGATGTGGTTTCACAGGTGTGGGACTGCAGTAAATGGACAACTAAGATCCTGTAAATGCTATACTAAACTTATTATTTTATAAATAAAACAGCATCCGGACAGAATATTTTTCTTCATAATTCTGTCTGAATGCTGTTTTTATTTCATATATAGTGATGTCACTTGCGGCATCACCATATATGAAGGATTTATGCATTCTGTTACATTTCAATCTATCAGTTCACAAACTGAATAATTCCGGATACCTGCTCGTATGCACTATCCCAGTCCTGACCACTTGCCAGTCCTTTTACTTTTCCCTTGATCGTTACTCGCTTGGAAGCCGCATATCCGGAAGCATCTGCCTTGATTCCCTTATTGGTTGTGAAATCATGTGTACCCCAGATCTTATCTGCATAATATTTGCCGTCAGCCTTCAATTCAATATTGCTGAATGTGGCATTTACAGAATCTCCGTTTAATCTTGCAGAACCCTCTACGCGAAGATAGACAGTTGTGTTTGCAAGACTGCTGTTTTTAACTGTTTTGGCAAGTTTGCCGTTGATGTAGCAGCTGCAGGTTCCGTCTTTTTTCACAGTCAGCATTACATGGTAAGTCTTATCTCTGGCCGCTTTCTGAACCCAGATATAATTCTGACCGCCTGCACCATTGTGGGCTACATTCTCGATCATGAACCATGCCTTACCTGTATAGGGAGCTCTTGCATGCTTGTCATACTGGATACCAAAGCTTACTGCAGAGGTCGCCGTGCAGGCAACCAGCTTCGCATGGTAACCGGAACCGGAACCAGAAAGTACCATATCCGTTTCAATGGTATATTCGGAAGCTGTATTTGCAACAGTGGAACCTGTTGCCGTGGTATTTCCGCCGGCAGTATCCGGTTTCGTTGTGGTTGGCACCTCATAAACAATTTTCAGTCCTTTTTTGTTATAGGAACTTACTTTCTTTCCTTTGTAGGCTTTTACTGTGTAGTAGTATGTAGTTCCACTCTTCACTTTTTTATCTGTGTAAGATGTTTTGGAACCGCCTTTCACAGTTTTGATTTTTTTCCAGGAACTGTTTTCTGTCTTACGCATAACATAGTAGCCGGAAGCGCCTTTACTCTTTTTCCAGGTAATTTTAACACTTTTGTTTACACGTACCACCTTGGAAAGCTTCGGTGCTTTTAATGCTGCTGCCTAAACTGCCTCTGCTTTTCCAAATGAATAAACCGGAAATACAAGCATAAAAGCAAGTAAAAACAGCATAATCTTTTTGATTGTTTTTCTGTTCATAATATTCCTCCTTCTTTCCTCATATGAACTTCCATCATAAAAGACGGAGAACTTCTTCAAGAAATTCTCCGTCTCATTATACTACTTATTCATCAGCAGCGTCAACCTTACTTGCCCTTGCTTCGATCTCTTTCTGCTGGATATCACCAGGAGCCTGCTCATAGCGGGCAAACTCGTAGGAGAAGTCACCACTTCCACCAGTCATGGAACGAAGATCTGTGGAATATCCATAAATCTCAAGAAGAGGAACGTCAGCTTCAATAATGGTATTTCCGTTATGATCCGGATTCATTCCAAGAACACGGCCGCGGCGCTTATTCAGATCGCCCATAACGTCACCTGTATATTTATCCGGAACTGTAACCTTCATGGAAACGATTGGCTCTAACAGTACCGGAGAAGCATCCATGAAGCCTTTCTTGAATGCAAGGATGGTAGCCATCTTAAATGCCATCTCTGAGGAATCTACCGGATGATAAGATCCATCATAAAGAGTAGCCTTTACACCAACTACCGGATATGCTGCAAGAGGTCCTTTCTGAACGCATTCCTGAAGGCCCTTCTCAACTGCCGGGAAGTAGTTCTTCGGAACTGCACCACCAACAACAACCTGCTCAAATACGTATGGAGTCTCCATATCGCCAGACGGCTCAAAACGCATCTTAACATGTCCATACTGTCCATGTCCGCCGGACTGTTTCTTATGTTTGCCTTCTACGTCAGAATTCTTGCGGATGGTCTCACGGAATGGAACCTTCGGTTTGGAAAGCTCTACATCAACTTTATAACGCTCTTTCAGCATGCTGACAATAACATCAAGATGCTGATCGCCCATACCATAGATCAGACTCTGACGGTTAGCACCATCGTTCTCAACACGAACAGTCCTGTCTTCGCTCATGATCTTGGCAAGAGCCTGGGAAATCTTATCCTCATCGCCCTTGTTCACAGCCTTAAATCTCTTATAGGTATAAGGTGTGGAAAGAATTGCTTTCGGATAAAGAACCGGATTCGCCTTGGTGGCAAGGCTGTCACCAGTCTGAACACTGACTAATTTGGCAATTGCACCGATATCACCTGCATGGAGCTCTGGAACTTCGATAGGCTTGGAACCCTGAAGAACATATAATTTGTTCAGGCGCTCTTCTGTGCCTTTCTCAACATTGAGAAGGGTATCATCAGATTTGATAACACCGGAGCAAACCTTGATCAGGGAATACTTGCCAAGGAATGGATCCACGATGGATTTCCATACATATGCTGATTTTGCTTTGGCGAAATCGTAATTTGCTTCAAAAATCTCGTTGGTCTTCTGGGAAATACCGTTGCAGGAACGTTTGTCCGGGCTTGGGAAATATCCGCAGATGTCGTCCAGAAGGTTGGATACGCCGCGAAGATTGATCGGGGATCCCATGCATACCGGAACAATGCTTGCATCCTGTACATTGGCGGCAAGTGCTGCGGAAACTTCTGTAACGGAGAACTCGTCTCCCTCAAAATAACGATCCATGAATTCCTCGCTGGTCTCTGCTACAGATTCCATCAGGATATCATGATACTTCTCAAGGTACTCATCCAGATAAGAAGGAATCTCGCACTCTTCCTTCTGTCCCTTGTCGATATATTTTCTTCCGGCCTGCTTCACAACGTTAACATATCCCACGAACTTGCCATCCTCACGGATTGGGAAATGCAGCGGGGCAATCTTCTTGCCATAAAGCTCGGTAAGCTGATCTACTACCTTACGGTAACTTACATCGTCCACGTCCATATCGGTAACGAAAATCATTCGCGGAAGTTTATACTTCTCGCAGAGATTCCATGCCTTCTGGGTACCAACCTGTACCCCTGCCTTACCTGATACTACGATGATTGCTGCGTCTGCAGCGCTGACAGCTTCCTCAACTTCTCCTACGAAGTCAAAATATCCGGGAGTGTCCAGAATGTTTACCTTGTTCTTCTGCCACGGGACCGGAATCAGAGATGTAGTGATAGAGAAATGTCGTTTGATTTCTTCTTTATCATAATCACTGACTGTATTGCCATCTTCTACACGGCCTAAACGGTTGGTCAAGCCGGCAAGATATGCCATTGCTTCTGCCAGAGTTGTCTTTCCAGCACCGCCGTGTCCTAACAGCACTACATTTCTGATTCGGTCAGTTCTAAAAACGTCCATATGTAATACCTCCCTGTTTGTCTAATATGTTCATATTTTACTAAATATTCAGAAGAATTTCAAGTATTTTCTGGGATTTTGACGGTCTTTTTTCAAAAAAGTTTAGATTATTTTGTCATTTCTGTAGGAATTGACAATTTGCGAGGAATCTCGTACAATATCATAAGATAATTTTTCACTTTAACGAAGGAAAGGAAACGACATTATATTATGAAGACAATCGGTTTTATCGGTCTCGGTCTGATTGGCGGCTCTATCGCCAAGGCCATCCGGAAGTACCATCCGGATTACCACATTCTGGCCTATAACCGCAGTAAGGAAGCACTTGCCTCCGCCATCAGCACCGGCATTATAGATGGTGTCTGTGAGGAAATGAAGGATCCACGCTTTGGATCCTGTGATTATGTATTTTTATGTGCTCCGGTAGAGATCAACCTGGAGTGCCTTGCATATCTGAAAGAGATCCGCCAGCCAGGCTGCATTATCACAGATGTGGGAAGTGTAAAGGGAATCATCCATCAGAAAGTGGATGAGCTGGGAATGACAGACTGCTTTATCGGCGGTCACCCTATGGCCGGTTCTGAGAAAACCGGTTTTGACCATTCCAACGAGCGCATTCTGGAAAATGCATACTATATTCTTACTCCGGGCGGGGAAGTGGGACTGGAATATATTTCAGATTTTACAGAGCTGATCAGTTCTCTTGGTGCTATCCCTATGGTGCTTACAGCTGAAGAACATGATTTTATTACAGCAGGTGTAAGCCATCTGCCCCATATTATTGCTTCCGCCCTTGTAAATCTGGTAAAAACCCTAGACAACGATGCCGAATATATGAAGACCATCGCTGCAGGCGGTTTCCGCGATATTACAAGGATTGCCTCCTCCTCTCCCGTTATGTGGCAGCAGATCTGCATGGAAAACCATGAGAACATTTCCAATGTTCTGGACGACTACATCCGCATGCTGATCCAGATCCGCTGTTCTGTAGACAACTGTGCTACAGATGGGAAGGAGGCAGATGCTATTTATCAGATGTTTGCAAGCTCCAGGGATTACCGTGATTCCATTGATGTTGTGGATAATGGTCCTATCCGCAAGGCTTATGTGCTTTATCTGGATATTGCAGATGAGGCCGGCGGAATCGCTACCATTGCCACCATCCTTGCCATGGACAAGATCAGCATTAAAAACATCGGCATCATCCACAACCGCGAATTCGAGCAGGGCGTTCTGAAAATCGAATTTTATGAAGAAGGCGCTATGGAACGGGCCATTGCACTTTTGAAAAAGCGCAATTATATTGTTTATGAGCGATAACCTGCGCACCGACAGTTGTTTATTGGATACATTACAATTATTTTTTCAGACAAACTCTGTATCAATACAGCAAATATGAAGTAAACGCCATATTGACTCGTCTAATTCTTTATAAGCAATATAGTCGATACCTGTTTTGCTGTATGAAACTTTATATTTAAGGAACGATTATTATGGAAATAAAAAAACTTACAAATCTCCACGGAGAACTTACAGTTCCAGGCGACAAATCCATCTCCCACCGTGCCGTCATGTTCGGTTCCCTTGCCAAAGGAACCACAAAGATCACCCATTTTCTGGAAGGAGCTGACTGCCTTTCCACCATCTCCTGTTTCCGCAAAATGGGTATTGATATTGAGAATAACAACGGAGAAATCCTGGTTCATGGAAAAGGACTCCACGGATTATCTGCCCCTGTTGATATTCTGGATGTTGGAAACAGTGGCACAACTACCCGCCTGATTTCCGGTATTCTTGCAGGACAGAATTTTGTATCGGAGCTTACCGGCGATGACTCTATCCAGAGCCGTCCCATGAAACGGATCATGACGCCTCTCCTTTCCATGGGCGCTGATATTGCAAGCATAAAGGGAAATAACTGTGTTCCTCTTCGGATCATAGGTCATCCTCTGAAGGCCATTCACTATGATTCCCCAGTTGCTTCTGCTCAGGTAAAATCCTGTGTACTTCTGGCAGGAATGTATTCTGACGGAATTACCAGCGTCACCGAACCGGTTCTTTCCAGGAACCATACAGAAATCATGTTAAACTATTTTGGAGCTCGGGTAACTTCTGAGGGAACTACCGCTTCCATTGCTCCGGAACCATCTCTTTTTGCCAGAGAAATTACAGTACCTGGGGATATTTCTTCTGCTGCTTATTTCATCGCTGCAGGACTTCTGGTGCCAGGCAGTGAGATTCTTCTGAAGAATGTGGGAATCAATCCCACAAGAGACGGACTGCTCCGTGTGTGCAAGGATATGGGAGCTGACATTACGCTCTTAAATGTAAATATGGAAGGAGAGCCTACCGCTGATCTTCTTGTTCGCACCAGTTCTCTTCACGGTACAACAGTGGGCGGGGAAATCATTCCGACTCTTATTGACGAGATTCCGATGATTGCAGTTATGGCTGCTTTCGCCGAGGGAACTACTGTGATCAAGGATGCAAAAGAACTTAAAGTAAAAGAATCAGACCGAATTCTGGTTATGGCAGAGAACCTTTCCCGCATGGGTGCGGACATTACACCTACAGAGGACGGAATGATCATACATGGAGGCAAGCCGCTTCACGGCGCAGAGATTGATTCTTATCTGGACCACAGAGTGGCTATGTCTTTCGCTGTTGCAGGACTGCTCTGTGATGGACCGCTCTCTATTAAGGGTGGAGATTGTGTGAAGATTTCTTATCCGGAATTTTATGAGGATCTGTATCGGTTAGGAGAATAATCTGAACCGCAGGAACTTAAATGAGAACATTTTTCGTTACTGTGAACGGAGTGAGCAATAACCATTTTTCCATTTAGGTTCCTGTTTTTTTGCCTTTTTAGATGTGCATTCTTATTATTTTATGTTAAATAATAGTCAATGTTAGTTTAGTGTAACTGTCATATTTTGCCAGATTATATGCTTGTATTTTCTTTTAAAATATACATATTGCACATTTTACCATGTATTAATTTCTATGCAATTTTAAAATTCGTTTTAATCTCATTTCTATATTGATATTCTTTTAACGATTTCGACGAAGTTAAAAAACTTTCCGTTTTCCTCTTTTTTTCTTCAAAAAAATAACGTATAATCCCACTGTAAGTTGAGAAACACTAAAACAAACAAAGCGAAGGTGAACAGCCCAGACAAAAGAGCGGCTGCCACAAGAAAGGAGCCAGAAATAATGAAAATTTTATTTTACGGAACCAAAAATTATGACGAGCAGTTTTTTGAAAAACTTTTACCTGAATTTCCAGATATTAAGATTAAATTTATTGAAGCAAATATCCATGAGGAGACCGCTTCTCTTGCAAAAGGTTATGAAGCCATCTGTGCTTTTGTAAATGCAGACCTTGGCGCTCCTGTTATTGAAGAATTACATCAGCAGGGTGTAAAACTGATCCTTATGCGCTGCGCTGGTTACAATAACGTGGATCTTAAGACAGCCCACAAATATGGCATGAAAGTTCTGCGTGTACCAGGTTACTCTCCCGAGGCTGTTGCAGAGCACGCAATGGCGCTGGCGCTTACAGCTAACCGTCACACTCACAAGGCTTACATCAAATGCCGTGAGAACAACTTTACTTTAAGCGGTCTTATGGGCGTGAACCTTTACAAGAAAACAGCCGGTATTATCGGTACTGGTAAGATTGGTCAGGCTATGGCAAGAATCTGCAAAGGATTTGGAATGCGGGTCATTGCATATGATCTTTTCCCAAACAAGAATCTTGACTTCCTGGAATACGTTTCTCTTGATGAGTTGCTGGCTACCAGTGATCTGATCAGCCTGCACTGCCCGCTTACTGACGAAACCAAACATATTATCAACGAAAAGACAATTGCCCAGATGAAGGACGGAGTTATCCTTGTAAACACTTCCCGTGGCGGTCTTATCAAGACGGAGGATCTGATTTCCGGTATCCGTGACCACAAGTTCTTCGCAGTTGGTCTGGATGTTTATGAGGAGGAATCTGATTACGTATTCGAAGATCTGTCTGAGAGCATCATGCAGACTTCCTTGATCCAGAGGCTTCTCTCCTTCCCGAACGTAACCATGACCTCCCATCAGGGATTCTTTACAGAAGAAGCGCTCACTAACATTGCAGAGACAACTATGGAGAATGCGCAGGCTTATATCAATGGAGATGAGCTGAAGAACGAGGTTCTCTCATAATTCATAAATCACTATAGAAAATACGGTGTTTCAATGCATAGGTATTGAAACACCGTTTTGCTATTTAGTGTGTTGGTCATTATTCCGGACGCGATTTCACAATGTATATTCACCGCCGCGCGTCGCAACGTTCC
>ERZ827101.1232-NODE-1232-length-32886-cov-12.652036_pt1 | contig 32886 bp, 33 predicted proteins | sample MGYA00519869_ERZ827101 | MGnify/ENA primary metagenome ERZ827101 (study PRJEB31778, sample SAMEA3449256) | human gut metagenome | biome: human gut; feature: human-associated habitat; material: faeces | place: United Kingdom | collected 2010/2012 ...
CTGTGTTCCACTCTGATTTCAATCAAGACAAAGGCTTGGCTTTACTCTTTTCGCCGTGCCGCTGGCAGATTGCTTCCATACGGTGAACGAAGCGGTCGAATTTGGCGACCATCGCCTCAAAGGTTTTTCTTTCGATAGATACGATTTCCATATACGTTATTCTTTGATGTTATTGTTTCTTTTGCCGCAAAGGAATATATAATCAGTTATCCGACAATGGTTTTTCTAAAAGTGGAAGCATGTGGCACCGGTATGGCATAGGTTGTCCGGGGTACTATTTATCGTTATCATCTTAATTGGGGATTTTAGCAAGAATGCCAAGAACAAAATAAGGACTTAATTCAAATTTACCCGTAAATACATCTTTGTTCTTCCTGTGATTCATATCCGGCAAATCGAAGAAGTCTACACCATTGTTCATACCGCCATAAGGCAAAACCACACAAAATTACCTAACAGAATCCAAGTCCTTGACTGACTGAACTAAAGCCTCTTACTTTGCTCCCGACAAACGGTCAACTATGCGCATACAGACCAACAAGTATTCACTTTAAAAAGAAACAACAATGAGCAAGAAATTCAAATACATTGAGAACGATGAAACGTTCAAGAACTTCAAGTTGGAAGACTATATGCCTTCCATGCCCAAACACGAACCGGAAGAGAGTTCTTCCGTAGCAGAACAAGAACCTGTTGTGGAAGCAGGCAATCTCTTTCCTATATTGGATGAGCCGGACACATCCGCAGAACAGGTAACTGAGCCGGAAACAAGCGCAGGGTCAGACAATGAGGCAAGAGAAACAGAGGCGGATAACGTTACCGTGGAACGAACTGTCGCCAGACGTATCAGCAGCAAGCAGCGTAGGCTGTCATTAGACGAATACCGTGCCACCTATCTGCGAGTGCCCAAGATTGCCGACCGCAAGCCCGTGTTTGTCAGTGGGGAGGTTCGTGACAGGTTGGACGAGATTGTGCGCCGCCTTGGTGGACGTGGCATGAGCGTATCAGGGCTTATTGAGAACCTCGCCCGTCAGCATCTGTCATCCTATGAGGATGATATTGACCAATGGCGTAAATTGTAGGAATTAAGACAAGACCAACGGAGCATCTTTAGGGTGTCTTTCAGAGATGCTCTAAATCACTTTTAACGAAGTTTGGAGGGAGCAAGTTTATGTTTCGGGCAGACCGAAACCACTTGCCCCGCTCCAAACATCGCAGGGAAGGCACATCCCGTTGGTCTATCTGCTGTATAACTACTATAATCAGTAATCAAATCAAGAAATAGAAAATCATGGACAACGAAAAAAGGAAGAATAATATAAAAGGTAACAGACGGGAACGAGCCAACAAGGGAGGTCGTCCCGTCAAAGGAGCCACCGAGAAACTGAAATACCGTATCACGGTGAAGATGGCAACGGAAGACTACTACCTATTGAAGTCAAAATCGAAGTCAGCAGGTGTTTCCACCAGCGAGTTCATTCGTGGTTGTATCAAAGAGGGCGGTATAAAGGAACGGCTCTCGAAAGAGCATGGCGACCTTATCCGTAAACTATGTGGCATGGCTAACAATCTGAACCAACTGGCACGAAAGGCGAATGCCGGGGGGGATGCTTCCGTATTTGTTACTTGCCGCACACTGATGATAGAGATAGACAATCTTGTAAACCGGATACGCCTATGATAGCAAAAATCATGAAAGGTTCGGACTTCAAGGGTGTGGTTTATTACATTCTGAACGACGAGAAAGGTGCTCAAATCATAGATTCTGACGGCTTATTTCTGGAAAATAACGACACGATAGCGCAAGGATTTATCTGGCAAGCACAGATGAATCCAAGGGTAACAAAGGTTGTAGGGCATATCGCATTGAGTTTTTCTAAGGAAGATGCGCCACGACTGAACAACGTAGTCATGGCGCAGATTGCCCGTGAGTATATGGAACGGATGGGTATCAAGAACACACAGTACATCATCGGGCGGCACTTTGACAAGGAACATCCGCATGTGCATATTGCGTTCAACCGCATCGACAACAATGGCAAGACCATATCCGACAGGAACGACCGCTTCCGCAGCGAGCGTATCTGTAAGGAACTTACCAAGATGTACGGGCTTCATTTTGCCAATGGCAAGGAGCAAGTGAAGACAGACCGATTGCGTGAGCCGGATAAGACGAGGTATGAGTTGTACCAAATCTTGAAGACGGAGGTCAGCAGATGCAAGGTTTGGAATACCCTGCTTGAAAGATTAGAACGGCAAGGCGTAGATGTGCAGTTCAAATATAAGGGACAGACGACTGAAATTCAAGGTGTCATCTTTACGATGAACGGCTATCGCTTCAACGGTTCAAAGGTGGACAGGCAATTCAGCTACTCCAAGATTGATGCGGCATTGAACCGCAACAATTACAAGGAACGGCAGACGCAACCGCAACCACAGACTTATCAGGAAGAAATAAGGCCAATTTCTAATAGTGGCAGCAGTCTTATTGAGGGTTCATTAGGATTGTTCTCTCCAAGCAATATGCCGGAGGAGCAACAACCTTACGACCCGTATCTGAAAAACAAGAAAAAGAAGAAACGACGTAAAATCAACTGGTAATCATGGCAGACAACAAAGTATTCATCCTCTTTGAGGAAATCAAGACCATGCTTGAAGGCATGAAAAGCAGATTGGAAGAACTTCCGAAAGTGATTGACAGACGACAGCCGGACGGGAACGACAAGCTGGATTTGTCCCCGATTAAGGATGCAATGGCAGAAACTGCAAGAGCCAATACAGAACAGGTTAAAGGCTTGTTGGCAAGGCAATGGGAGGCTTACGCAAAAGCATCTAACATAATCCTTAGAAGAATTGATTATTGGGAAGAAGAATTGAAAATGCCAAAAGAACAACAGGAACAGCAACCGCAAGAGCATATCCACAGGCACAGCTTCGACATCAAGTCGAGCAAGGTGTTCTCTTTCGTTGTGGGGTTGGGTGTGTTATGTGTTTTCTCCTTGTGGGGCAACATCGAACAATGGCAGTCTAAACGTCAGTATGCGGACGATGCCTTGAAGTTCCGTGCTATCCGCGCATGGGGCGGATGTGACGCCAACGATGTGCTTTGGCTCAACAAGGTGTTCGACATCCATCGGGACGAGAAGGCCATCGAATGGGTACGGAAACAGGCGGATGGATATGACACGTCCTTGAAAGCCGTTTCCGACAGTCTGGTACTACATGATTTGAGCATCAAAAGACAATAAAAATAAGATTAAAATTATCTTTCAACTTCAAGAGCATTTCAAAGGGTAAACCTTGAAATTGCTCTTGAAAGAATAAGCTGAATTAATTGTTCCCAATAGTCCAAAAATTAGGCATTTGAACTTTAAATTCAGGGTCAATGTTATGACATTGTTCTTTAATAATACCCCTGCGATGAATAGCTGGTTGTAAACAATAGGTATCAAATTCTTCACGGTTTACATCTTCAATTGAAGTCCAATGAGGAAACAAAAGTTTCATTGAAGCTACCGTTATACGCTTCACTGCATTAAAGTCACGATTGTCAGCTTGCTTTTCATAGCCTACCAACTCATCAAAGAGTTGTCCGTAAATCGTCTGTGTACGCAATGTATGCAATGCCTCCGAAAAATATTCCACATTGACAGTCCATCCTTTGAATATCATTTCTTTGTTAATACGGGGTAAATACCAACCTTCTATGAAACAATGAAAGCGGTCGAGCAAAGCGGATTCTCTAAAACTTTCGGGTAATTTATCAAAATATTTTCTTGACATAGGACGACGGTTGTCATTTAAGTCGATATTCCCCATCAGCATCAGCCCACAATCAGCAATAAACTCAAAATTGTCAATTGTTGTTTTACCTTGTTCCAAGTAGGCTTTTAATGCAGCTTGTATTTCCGAACGTTCTTGGAAAACAATGGTTTGTATTTCATCAAAAGCTGTAAAATCGTGGTTCTTAATAATACCAGTTTGTTGCTTTTGTTTGTCGTAGAACAGTTTGGCTCGTGATACTTTTCCACCACTAACTAACCATCCGTATTTAGACAAGTTACCAAATACGTATGATTTTCCTGTTCCTTTAGGGGCAAGTTCTATCACATTGAGTCTGGGTTCTACAAATATCAACAAACGAGTAAGGAATTCTACCTTTTCTTTCATTGTCGAGAACCCATCAGCATTATATTCCATAGCAGATAATAGCACATCAATCCATTCGATTGTTGTGAATTGTTTTCGAGCGTCCCGATAATAACTCATATCAATGGATTTATAAGGTTTAAATGGTTTAAAGTCGAGCATTTCCACATGATTCCTTTTTCCGTCATCATCAGGCATCACGCACATTTTTATAATGCCCCACTTTTCTCCATCCACCAATTCCCCTTGATGCTTATTGTACACATAATCGGGAATGATACCTTCTTTCAATTTAATGCCCATATCAGGAATGGCGAAACGGCGTACTCCTTTTACTAAGTCTATATAGATTTCAAAACGAGTGAGCAATGTCAATTCTTCTCCACAGCCTAAGCGGTCTTTCACTTCCGAAGTATGCCGTGGAATGACCTTGTCAAGAAAATTAGTCAATCCGCCTTTATCAACCTCACCATTTGAGTTAATGTATTTTTTTAGCAAAAAGTCCTTGACGAACGAAGGAAGAGTACGTCCATCAAACAGACTGCCAGATGTAGCAGAGTCTTTATAAATGGTTTGTGTTCCAAATGCTTGACGTATCTTGTTGCTTAATTCTTCTGTCATATATCAATATTTATTATAAGTCACCGAAAAGGTCTTCTTCTTCAGCACCCAAGTTAATCTTTATTTTAAACTTTTGTGAATAGCTGCCAATGCGTATTTCCACTTCATCAACCTCTTGTGTTAGCTCCAATCTGTCGCTCTCAAAACGGAAATGTCCTTGGTTGTTCAGATTGTATCCTGTGTTATTATAAATCAACTTTGGTATTTCCAAGTTTGTAACACCTTTGATACGGAACATTAGAATCGGATTATTTCCGTTCACTGCATCATCAATAAGGCTTATTGAGTATTCAGAAGGTTGCCGCTGCGAAGATAGAATTATGATAGGAACCAACACTTCTTCTGGAGTACATCCACCATGGCATCCCTGTCCATCGGGTATTTTCCCTGCAAGTGAATTATGGCGAAGCGAGCAAATAGTTTGCCTATCATCTAATATGATGTATTTGTCATCTTGGGTATTAGTTCCTATTTTACGTATGGCACATCTCCCATAATGGTCTGATTTTATGCCTCCTAAGTTATATCCAGTCCGTAATTGTGAGAGATAAGACAGACCGTGGTCCGAAATGATAGCAATCTTTTTGCCAGCATGTTCTGAAATAATCTCTCTCACAGCACTTTCCACAATTCTAATTTCTTCAATAATATATTGAGGGTAAAAAGTGCATTTATGGGCAAAGCCATCTAAATCGCCTTTTTTCGATAATTCACCGTTAGTTAGCTTTAACAAGTCGGTCTTGTTGTTTTCTGTCTTTGAAGGCAATAAAGAACGGGCTATCATTATCTCATTAAGAAAGATGCCCTCGCTTTTGTATTGCTCCACAAGTCGCATAATAAACGGAATCCAATCAATGCCTAAACCGTCAATCCAATAAAAAACTTCAACATCCTTTCTTCCATTCAACAATGTGCGAACAGTGCTGAATTGATTGTACCACGAGTTGAAAGTTACGGAGTTAGCATTTCTCTCATCTATTGATGTACTTATTAAATCTGTATATCTATTAGACAATTTCGCCTGTTTGTAAGCATCCATGTAATCTAATACCCATTTCTGATGAATATCGGAAGTGCCGCAACTCTTCTCCATATAGTTATAAAGCTGTGGATATAGTTTAGCCAGTTTATTTATCGGAACACGACCATTGGCAACCCACCGTATCATCAATTCTTTTTCTCCGTCAGACAATCCTGTAACATATCGCATGGCGGTCTCATACCCATCTTCCAGTGCTATATTCTCCAACTTTCGGCACAATTTCTCATTCGTATCGTCTGTTAGTCGTATCTTGTTTTTATGGGCATAATTTAGGATTTCCGTGCGCTCATTCAGGCACTCTTCCGGATTGTCCATGTCAAAAACAGATAGGGCGGCTGCCGACACAAACTCTTGGTTGTTGTACAATCTACATTTACGGAGCAACTGGCAAATATACCCTTTGTTACAGAATCGTTTGGAATAGTAGGTAGCCAGCAACCAGCGTTTGAAATGTTCCGTATTTTCGAACCAAGTCTTAACAAATACAGTGTAGTCTGCCAAATCGAATATATCGAAATATTTATTGAAGAATTTTTCAAAAGAAAAATTCTTGTATTCTATTTCTCCTGCTAATTTCTCCCAATTACCGGCATCTTCCCTTTGATATTTTATCTCGCCAAAATCGAGGTGCAATCCTTTTGTTAGAAATTCATATGCATTACTACAAGTGGTATAACTCAAAGCATTGTCCGGCTGGGCATTGTCCGCCAATGCGTAAATTGATTTGGACGTACTGATAATGTCTGGTCTTGCATTCTCATCACGCCACACTTTGAGCCAATCTGTAACAGAGCGTACTATGGTAAATTCTCTCTCCAATCCGGCTACTTGGTAAGTGCTTTGAGCAAGCGTCAGGTGGTATCCGTTTTCTTGCTTGGAACCTACCAAATGCCAAATGACAGACTGGGAATCTGAAAAGAATTTCGACATTTTGCCATATTGACCAATCATCGGGATATAAACGCGCTGTCGATTATTAAAGCCGGAAGTTGCAGACTGTATTCCCTTGATGTCGCTAACCAAAGTTTCAAATTCCTTCGCTGTATGATTGTCGTAGAATCGTGCCAATTCCGAGAATGGCACAATAATGCAATCGGAGTCGCTATTATCTTCTATATATTGTCTGATACAATTAGCCAAGCAACTATGCGTCAAGATTTGGTCAGGGTGTTCTTTATCCATCCAATCCACTATTTTCTGCATTTTTGTTACTCCTAATCCTATTAATTCGCTGACAAAATCTTTGGAGTCTGCAAAGTTATCAAATAACACAAAACGTACCGGATAGCGATTTAGTATTGAGGAGTTGGCACCATCGGCTGCTTTGTCCTTTTTTACCTCCTCTATGAGACTGTCGATATGCTCGAAATCCTTATTCATACATCTAATTATCTAAAATTATGTCGAGTATGTCTTCATATCCCAAGTCACAAAGCTGTTCCAACAAGCGTTGAGCAGTAGCAAGCGAAGGAATATTGCCAATATGCTCCAATGCTTGCTGACGTTTTGTCGAAGAACAAGAATTCAAGCGTTCCGACACTTGCCCAAACTTTGTTTGTGGTTCTTCATGCGCATTATATGATTGCCCCGGTGTAAACGGCGTATATTTTGAGGGCAGTGCAGGGGGGAAGGATGTTGGCGCAGGCATTGGAGTAAGCGACAACTTCCAATCCTTTAATTTGTCATTCACCTCTCTTTCCGTCCAAAGCCCTACTTCTCCTTGCAAGTGTTGCTTGATATATGTCTTCGCATCCGGCAAATGTTCATCATCCAAATTCACGATTTCATTAGATTTGAGGAAATTATGATAACCTTCTTCGAAAACTCCACTGCGATTGAGCAGCATAGGGAACTCAAATTCATAACGTCCCAACAAATCAAGCGCATCATTCATCAATGACGGATTTTTGTTAATGTTTGGGTCAAGAGATATTGTCACAATATTATCAATGAGAGATGACATTTCTTCGTTTGTTCCATGTACATACTTCAATGTCCATAGTGGATAACCTTTTTCTGCTGTATATTCATGAGAAATAGCCCAACGAGCATCTTTCAAGCTGCTGATATCCGAATAGGTCTTCAATGACTTTAACTTGAATACCTTTATCAACAATTTACTCAGTTGTCCTGCTTCTTTCGTTTCGAACGTAAAAGTGATCTTGTTACTTGGCTTTCCGTTCTCCCATGACTTGAACGTTTCCATCACATCATCCACCAAATGCTGTGCTAATCGGGGCTTACCATCTACCGAATAAATTTTATTTATCCAGGGTCGCATGGCAAATGACAGCATGGCGATACCCGCATACGAAGGGAACAAACCGTAAGGCGCACGTGTCAATTCGATGAATTTCTCCGCTAAATTAAACTCTTTTGCCTTGTCGGCGTTCTTTATTTTTCGGCTGACGAATTCACTTACCAAATAAAGCGGATGATTTTCTTTATCTACATTTTCTTTCCAGTGAAGATTATCATCCACTGCATCTTGGAATAAGAACTTTAGAGGTAAAGCCGGACCTGTTGCTTTGCCTATTATTTCATCATAGGTATTGAACATCAATATGTTCTTGGCCGTTTCTTTGGCTTGTTGATTTTTCCAGAATGTCTTTGGCGCACGAGTACGTAGCAAATCAAGTGTTTCCGCTCCACGACTAAACACTTTAGGGGCTATGCCTACATTGACTGCTGTTGCCAGCTTCATGGTGGAAAAGGTTTCGCTTTCTCCTTTCACATATACAGAAAAATTGCTACGACGAACTTCTTTCATCCAATCTGAAATCATGGCTTGTGCATTCTTGTCGTGTGCTGCACGTTGGTCTGCCAAGTTATGGCGACTTGCGCATTGGGCATTAGCCATGTACTCTATGAAACGCTCGTAATTGTCGTCACCGAAAGTAGCATCAAACACCATAAAGACAACATTGGTAAAACGTTCGTCGTTTGAGGCATGTGAAGCTATAGTTTTCAATTCATTCATCTCTTCATCGTTTCGCCCAAGCATTATAGCCATGAACAATTCATAGCTTTTCGCTTTTTCTATAGCGTTCTCTATCTGATGGAGCAAGGCTGCTTCATTCACATAGAGGGAAAAGAAATTGATACTGACAGGACGGCTGACATTAGAAGTAAGCGTATCGAATGCTTTGCGTACTTCCTGCCCATACGTAACCAGTTGTGAGGTATATTTGAATTGAGCTTTCATTTCCAATTTAATCTCCTCAATCTCTTTGGGAGGAAGTGCGGAGAATTGGATAGAGAACAATCCGCCCGGAGCACGTTGAATGATACTATTATCATTCAGCCAGTTCAATATTTTGTCTATATGAGGCTCTATTTGTGTACCTATAAAAAGACTTTTCACATTTTCTTCGCTGGGGGTTACGGTTTCGTTTCCGGCTACATTATTTAAAGCATTGAGCAATAAGATACCCTTGAATACTGCATAGGTGTTTACTCCTTGGTTTTTCACTTGTAGTCTATAAGAATTATAGCGTTCAGTCACAGCCCCGTAACGAATATGGTCTTCGTTGAACACTTCCATAACGTAATCCCAAAGATAATCAGCCGTAATGGTTTTATGCTCGGCGAATGCTACCTCACTCTCCAAGAAGTCACGTATAGCTTGGTTTGCACCAATAAATTCGAAAACACTTCGTGAGGAAGAACCCACCACTCGTGCATAATAGGTGGCAAGATTGGCTGTAGCAGGATGAATGGGATAGAGATTACGCAAGTCTTTTATCGTATCTTCTGCATTATTGCTTCCCATTGCATAACGAGCCAACATTCCGGCATGGCTATTGAAAAAAGAAGTAGTTAATGCTTCATACCCCTCAATATCAGCAATGCGGAACTTGCGTGACATGATTTTAAATGCCGACACCGTTTCCATATTATACTTCATATAATGGTAGCGACCTGTAGTTTTGGTACGTTCTTGCGCATCAAGTTTATTCAGTGCCGAAGGATGGGAGATAAAGAAGAAATAGCTGTTGTTACAAGTTTCCATAGCTTGCTCAGTTATCTTTTGTAGCTCAACCAACAATGACGGCCCCATGTCCGATTTCATTAAGTCGGTAAATTCGTCCCAAATAATCAATAATCCGCAGTAGTCAGTATTTTCTGCCAACTTGTCTTGTACCTCAAAGAACCAATCGCAAATATTGGCACTATTCAGACGTATATCCATGCGCCGTTCTGCTAATGCCCTCTTTACCTGCGTGAGTATGGAAGTGTCAGCTGTACGCAACTTGCTTGCCAAAGTCTTCACATCTGGAGCATAGGCTTCCAGTTTGGGACTTTGGCTGATGATGTCTTCCCAAAAGGCAGGTTCGCTTTCCACATGGTCTGCATAATCATCAAAGTCTGTTTTTACAAAGAAATCGGTCAATCCTGCTGCTTTTAATGCCCTTTTTATGGCACTTTGTAAACGGTGTGAAAAGTCTTCTTTGTGTGCGATGGATTCTGTACCATATAGATTAACAGGGAAAAGACGTTTACTGCTCCTTACGTCATAGACTGACTGGCGTAACAAATCGTATTGCCGGGATGCATATTCGGTGTCCAAGTATTCGCGAATGTCACCCACTTCATCACAAAGCAAATGCTTGATTACTGCGGCTGCATGACTCTTGCCCGTACCATACGTACCGTCAATCCAAAATGACTTGTGTGCATCTTGGTCATTATTACGAACGGCACTTACCACCTTGCGTAATATGTCGTTGAATTGTTCATTGGGAATAAAGGATTCCCATTCTCCTTGTTCTTCCCTACCTATATTATAAGCAGGTTTCGATTCACGTATCGTGATATAGTCTGAATATCTTGTTGCCATTGCATTAGTTGTTTCTGATTAACTTCATGGAAGTTCTATAAAATCGGCTTGGCCATTATGCAAACCATAACTATAAGTGCATTTGACTTTTACAATATTGTCCCTCATAAATCCAACTTAAACGACATGACCATCATCCTACTATCAACTTAAGGGCACTAAAAGCATCCAAATCTTCACGAAGTGATATATGGTCAAGTCCCATATTAAGTTCTGCGGTGAGAATTTGGTTCCTTTCATTACTTAAAAAATTGAGCTCTTTTATGAGCATTTCCTTAGAAACGCCGAACTCTCTCCATAAGCCATGTTTTGAATTCTGATTGTATAAATCGCTAATTCTAAATGATTTAACATCTAAGAAAGAAGCGAATTTATACAAAGAATACGCAATCGCTTCTCGTGATAACTCATCGTAAGGCATCTTCTTATACCTTGTGTTTTCGATTTTATACAACAAACCTAAGTTTCCAAGAGGACTTTCTCGAAAAGTCCTAAATAACGCATATATAATTTTGCCTACTGAATTTATCGCCATTTCGCCATAATCATTGTGAGCTAATTCGGCAATATCTTTTTCTGTGAAAACGAAATTCCAATCAACATTTCCTATATACCATTCCGCAATGGGAGAATTGTATGATAGGTTTATCCATAGCAATTCCCAAGCCAAGTCAGGTGCATTAATATATAAATCGGCAATGTATTTACCGAATTCTGTTATATTGTGTTTTTTCACATCATCCAATATTTCAGCTTGAACTAGCCACTTTTTAAATGGTGGAATCTGTTGAGTTTCATTAAGTCCATGAATCTTATCTTCAAAATAAGTTTCATATGTACACAGATATGTTTCTAACCAGCTTTCATTTAGCCCGAATCTATTATAATCAGTCAGTTTCATCTTATTTTTTGCTTTATCTATTCCTGTTACTTTCAATGAATTTGCTACAATACAACCATCCTCATGAAAAGTTAGACATTTGCCACAATGGACACATTTAGTATAGTCTATTTTTGCATCAGGGAGAATACTTAATGCACCCGTAGGACATTCAACTTCACAAGCTTCACAATTAATGCAATACACAGCTTTATTAATAGCTCGTTTTATTAAACCTTGTAGGACAGGCGATGCGTAAGTGTTCTCAAAAGAAATCTGTATAGAATCGTTTCTTTGCTCAATAGAATATTTGTACAGCGTCCCTTTGTATAATAACTCCCCCGAATTTGTATTACGGGTATATTTCCCAATAGCAGATAGAAATGTCAAGCAATCCTTCTTTGGATTTGTAATAGTAATTATTAAATGCGGTTTTGATGCCACAACCACCATGGATGATTTAGAACATAACCCTTTTCCACCAGCTCTCCTTTTCCAATTCCCGCTTTTTATATAAATATCTATGTCATTAACCCCTAAAGAGGAAACAAAAAGTTCTATTTTAGAAAGGAATGGACGTACTCGCTCATTGTAACGCATATTGGAAATCATATCGTTCCAATCCGAAGAGAAGGGGCATAGTACACATCCAACCCTTGTCATGCCATTTCTATAAGCTAAGTTTATCGGAATTTTGTACTTGAATATATATAGGTAAATTTCCACTATACTCCATTCAAGAATAGGAGAAGCGTTAATGACAGTATCGTGTTTAACACCTTTCCCTATTCGAGAATATCTTGATCGTTTTGTACTTTCCTCTGCTCGTACTCCATCAAACGTCAATACTTTTGCTTGCTTATTAGTCCCCTCAATTTTTAACATACGATAGAGAGGGGCGGTCTTCATCACCGAACAGCACCAACGATGTGTATCACTGGGAGTACCTATCTGATCCCAATAGTTGAGAACGGATTCATGATTACGAGCTACGGAAAATTTCAAGTCGGGGTATAACGATGTATAATGCTGTCGCACTTGTTCGTAAAGGGCAAGTGAAGTAGGAAGTTCATAGCCGGTATCGCTATAAATCACTTCAAAGTCTGTAGAAGGAATGGCACGAGTGCAAAGGTCAAGTACTACTTGACTATCTTTTCCACCGGAAAAAGAAGCGAGAAAACGGTCTATTTTGGTGGAATGGAAAATACGTTTGCCATTCTCTTTGGCAGTGTCGAGGGGTACAATATCGAAGCTGTCGCAATCTTCCTTTACAATAGCCATTTTCTTTTTATAACGCTTTTCTGCATTTTCAAGTAACTGGTTATAATCAAGTTGATTGGAAGCTACTTGTGCAGTACTACGATTAGCAGATGTGTATTGCAAATATGTATCTCGGATAAATTCAATAGCTTCGCTTTCCAATAGAAAGAGGAAGTCTTTGTTACGGTGTAGCATTTTTGCCACATCCACGCATTGTAAGGTTGCCTTTTCTTTCCCTTTCTGAAACAGAACGATAGGAGAATCATAAATATTCGCCCCTTTTGCTTCAAACATCAATTCCCCACGATAAAAGTATTGTTTGTTGCAAGCCCACATCAAAGGCTCTTCTGTATGAGGATATTTCCAACCTAATTCGTGTAACTTTAACAAATTAAGTTCTTCCCAGAATACAGGACGTGGCGTTATCCCCAAAGTGTCTGAAGTAACGTGCGAGTGAAGCAATACCCCACCAGTCTCATAGTCCCAAGAAATCTTATACATAGATTAATTCTGCCTTCTGAAAAATCCTTGTATGGCAGAGTTCCCGATACCATGATTATACAAAGCATATTTGAACTAAACAAAAAAGCGTGGGAATCTTGCCTGTTGCCCATCCCACGAATCGAGGCCTTCGCATTGCCCAACAGTCAGAACGGACAACGCAGAAAGCCCACGCATGGTATATATTAATCCCATGCGTGAACGAATCGAAATATACAATGTATATATTTACGACAATTCACGGCAAGGCATAATATACCTACCGTGAACATCTACTGTTGTCTTGTCCTTTGACTGTTGTTGTAAGTTGCGAAGTTACGATTCGTCAAAGACAAGCGTCAAGTAAACGCTCTTTATGTAAAGTTGCACCCACCCGCTATCCCTCTTCGGGCTTCTGCAAGTATAATGCATCTGCAAAATTACACATTTTTATTGGAATATCAGTAATTATCAAAGATTTTTTAGGATTTGATAAAAATGAGCCAAATGAAAGGATTGTCAATCAAAGAATTTTCGTATCTTTACCAAGATTTGTATAAACAACGGTTATCATATAGATAGTTCATAATGGAAATCAATATACAATACAAAGAGAACTCTACATATTCTAATGCGGCTATTGAAGCAGTTAGATATGGATTCCAATATCGCAAAGAGGCAGAAGTGTATGCGATAGAGAATAGATGCAAACTCAACCATTGCCTACCTGCACCATCTGATATTCTCCTTTTTCTTGCAGAAGCTATTATTGGTGGAATAGCCTATGATGTCTTAAAATCAGTTGTCCATAAGACGTGGGAAAAATTGAGAAGCAAAAAATTAATCAATAAAGACAAGAATGTACATAACATCCTGACTACGGAAGAATCTTTAGATGAATTTTATACATATATAAAGGAATTCCATCAAAGAGAAATGAATATAACTGAAATACAAGAAAAGTACATCAAAGAAGAAGTCTGCGCTGATTATCATGGCGAAAAATCAGCCATTATATATGAGAAATATCATAGATTAGCCTCTGTTGAGGAGTTAATTATAATAAATAAAGAGGCTCTCCAAAAGGCGAATCGCATTATAGTTCGTAAGAAAGAATCGTAGGGCTTACTAATGAGAATTATAATCTTCACGTTTCCAAATGTAAATTAGCGTTTGAAACTTTTGCAATATAAAAATATTTCAGTGAAATATGCTGAGAAGAAAACTGTCTTTCAAAAAAAATGATTACCTTTGCATTCAGGAAAAGCGTTTTTTGATTTAAGGCAAAATGAGAAGAATACGGAATTTCGCTCGTTTCCAAATCGTTAGCAGTCAAACTGGAATCCTTTGTAAGTCGTTCGTTTTCAGTAGGAAAGAAGAATGAGAATGTCTTGAGCAATGAAAAGTAAACTTCTTCTCTATTCCTGCTGAAACAGCCAGCTTTACAAGTATCCGGTTTGTTTCTGAATTACAACCTAACGCAGCCAATTTTTCAATATTGTCATACTTATGCAAAATTCTTAATGCCTTGCCCGAGAACAAAATATAAAGCGGAATATTCAGTTTAACCCCAGTCTTCATACTGTTCAGACAAAGCCACTCATGCCCATCAATCATCACCAGATTCTTATAATCCAGATGGCAAAAATCTGAAAACCGCAGACCGACATAACAGCAAAACAGAAAGGCATCAAGTATATGCCGATGACTGTCATGTTTTTCATCAATCTTTAACCGCTCTAATTTCTTAAGTTCATCCGGTAACAGAAAATGATGATCTTTTTTCTCTTTCTTCAACTTGTATTTTTTAAAAGGATATGCTTCTTGTGTAATATATCCCTGATTGATAGCTTCGTTGACAAGCGTCCGTAATTGACGCATGTGCTTATGAATGGTATTCACCTGCAATCCTCTAATTCGAAGAAAATTTTCAAAATCTTTTAGGAAGGTATAAGTCAGATCTGAAAAGTCGATAATAGTACGAAATTCTCTCAACAACGTTACAGTAGTCATCATATTATCTTTTGTGCTTTGTCTGCGGTCCGAGCTCTCTATTACTATTTTAGCAAACTTGATAAATGACACGGAAGGGCGTATTCCTTTTCTGACTGCCTCCTTTAAAAGGGATAATGTCACTTCAACCCCTCGTTTCCAATATCCTAATTCTATGGCTTGCAGCTCTAATATATGTTCATATAGCATTGCGTTCAACTCATTTGACTGGGGATGGTTAATCACTTGCGCTCCCTCACGGCTCCAACATTCCGGCTTGAGGTAAACATTGGTCTTTAAATAAATTTTCCTTTGATTGAGATAAGCTTCAATTTGAACTAATGCTGTGCCTTGCTTATTCAACTTTTTTTGCCGGTTGAAAACCAACCTGTATCGTATCTTCTCTAGCATATTTTTATTTTAAATTTAGCAACAATCTACAACATAATCAAATTAGACAACATGAAATCTTATTTCTAGATCTGGGGGAACTACTAGGTATTGATAATACTATTATTAAAAATAAAAATAGTAATGTGAAAGATTTTAATAAGGCAGTGGAAGCAGGCGTGTATCAAGTCAATTTAACTAATAACATCCCTCCTGAAGCCAATGGACCAACAAATCTTTATGGTAATGGCATTTTAATTGTTTTTACATCTATCCATTTTGTTGGTCAAATGTATATTCCTATTATGTTTACTAATATTAATTATATTTGCATAAGAGAGCGTGCAGAATCTATTTGGCAAGAATGGAGAAAATTTGATGGGACGAAGCTTTAAGCTCCCTTCTGGGGGAACTGATTGGAGTTACGACACCTACAAAAGATGGACTAATGCCAAAAAATCAAGTGTGCAGAAATATTGGAAAAAACGATAATTCGTACTGTTGTTTAAAATTTGAGATTAAGTCATTTGGTGAATGGGTTAATGGCTTTCTATATGTGGCTGACACTAATGGCGTCACTTCTACAATCGCTGTTTCTGCGACTATATGGAACACAACTAGAGTTTATTGCAAACTCATTAATGGAGGGAATGAATATATACAATCGATTTCTTACAAAAAAGAAGCAGACTCAATGTTGATATTCATTAAGATCAGTCAATATGCTAATATCTTATTTGCCCCGATGTCCAAATATTACGGTTCCTCTTTAGAAACAGTGTCATCAATTCCGAGTGACGCTATTAATGTTAATTTTTTAACATAAAACAAGTCGTAAGACCGACCTGGGGGGACTGATCGGGATAAATAATACATGGTTAAGGTATAGAGATGTTAGAAGTATAGAATCTCAAGACATATTAGATTCTATGCAATATAGCGGAATATATGGGTTATCAGAAAAATCAGTATTAGAATATGTCCGTAATTGCATTTTAATTGTAGCCGGTAATCCAGGTGTCATTTGTATTCAAAAATTGTATAATTATGACGGAAGTATCTATAAATATCGAGTGAAATGGTATGGTAACAATTGGGGTAATTGGCGAAACGTATATTTTGTATAGAAAAAACTGGTGGTCCGGTACAAGCCGGTTCCACCAGAAGTTGATTAATCAGGTGTAGGTGTAATTATTTCGCCTGTAATACTAGAAAAATTAGAAAATTCTATTGTTGAAAAAATCGGTCTTGTTCTTCTAACCAATGAAACCTTATACGAAATAGAAGAATCATCCGACTTAGGTAATACATATAATTTACTATCCGCATATTTAAAATCGCACCAATTCTTTCCCATATATTTTATTTCTATATTTTTATCTCCTATAGGCATTGACATCACTCTATAAAATGCAGTATTAGCTCCTGAATAGATATATATTTCTATTAACGAAGAAGAAGTATATAAACCATTAGAATCAGCTTCATAGTCAATAATCAAGCCTTTTCCTCTTGCTATATCAGTTACTACAAATATTTTACTCATTAATCCATTCTTATCTGCTGTAGCCGTACCAATCAGTTCCCCCAGAAGCATGCTTATGCTATTCCTCTGTTAAAAAGAATACCATGATTGCCAACCTTGATTAGCCCAATTCTGCCTATATTTGGGCCTACTTGAACCTTGCATATCATACACGATTTGTACAACTAAAACATTAGCTCTAAATATTATTAGTCCGCCATATTTATATGGAGAATCTTGACATCCATCTAAACCATACATTCCTGGATTAGTATAATCGTCAATAGACATATTGGATATTATTTTAGATCTTTCTATAAAGCCTCCTTTCCAAGCAAGTCCGTTGCTTGTTTCGCTCACAACAGGTAGAAGTTCCCCCAGGACTTTCGCAGCAGCCGTTGACGAAGTCAAAGTCGGGTTCTTGGAACCATCCAAAGTACGGAGCCAAGAGAAGGTATCGGACACCGGCAACTGGTCTTCAAACTCATCTGTTCCGGCTGCCGCAGCGGCAGCGAATGTTGAAGTTTCTGACAAAGCCATAACCATTTTTGCAGAAACCATGTTAACCATTTCATCAACAGTAACCTGTTGTTCATTTCCTTCCGCATCAACCGCTTTAAATCCAACTATATTGTTCAAATCCAATTCACTCATAATATTCAATTTTATAAAGTTTCTATTTCAAATTCCAGTTTCTCGATGTGCTTGTCAATACATGCATTCACCTCCTCATTGAAGTTAGCGATATCCAGCTCCACACACCCGGCACTTGACCTGGCACTGCTGTAGATACGGACAAACCCGCCATTATTCAATGTTCCTTTGGCCAGCTTCAGTTTAGCCAGTTCGTCATTGATCCGGCTGGCACGCTCCAAATTCTCAATCTTCATGTTGTTCCTCCTTCTTTTTATCCAGATAATCATTCAACGAATCGGCCAGCAAGCCGGACAACATAGGGGTAGAACGTCTTATGATATCCACCTCCTCTTCGTCAAGTTCCACACCATCTACAGTCGACTTGAAGATTTTCTCCGCAAGGAGATGCGCCTTCAAGCCCGCTACGTTCTTATATATCCAGTCACCGAAGGCCTCAGTGATGTTACTGGCTATAAGCTTTTCTTTTTTAATCCCATCATAAATAGGGAATTGTGCAAAATTTATTCTCATACTTTATATTTAAATTATCCGCAATAATAATCTATCCATCTGCCTCTTGCATCATATACAAGCATGTGACTGTGCTGTAAAGGAACAAAAGAAGTATTTGTATCTCCATTATTCGCATTCATAAAAGTACCTCCCGTAAGTGTCACCCTTGCCGTATTGTATTTCTTTATGAACAACACCTTCCCAACATACGCATCAGGCATCGTGACAGTTATATCGGACGTGTTGGTAAATGATATTATATCATCATTAGAATTCAGCTTTGTACTGACCGCTACAGCCCTTGCATTCAGCGTAAGCCCACGTATGGACACATAACTGTCATTGTTCGGATGAAGGAAAATGTTACCCCCCTCCACGAACAGAGGAATGCTCAGGGTCTTGATGTGCATCCCGATCATGGCATTCGGACTCTGTATGTCAATTCCGGCATCATACGATATCCCTTCGATTGTGACAAATTTCGTGTTCCCTCCGATTTTTACACGTGCAAATGTCCTTTCGTTATAAAACTCTATCTGTCCGGCGGACAGGTTGAAACCGACATAGGAATCCGTCCCCTCATAAAGAGTTTTTGAGGACAACATGCCGGAATCTATGGAAAACGGACCGATACGTCCTTTATCCGCTGTGATTGTTCCTGTAATCTCTGCATTCTTACATTTGAAATACCCGGTTACGCCGTTGATAAGAAGAGTTTCACCTTTGTCATTAAAAGATTTGAGAACCTTGTCTTTGAACATAAATCCGGCTACATTCGCACCATCGGCAAACAGGGTGTCGGTAGCGATATTCACAAACTTCTGCATAGCTTCCCAGTTCGAATCCCCGTTGACAGATGTGGGTGCAGCTGTAACGGAAGCACCGTAATTCTTTACAAGGAAATTATAATAAACTCCCCCTATCAGATATATGACCTTATCCCGGTAATCCGCATTCCAGACATAAGTCTGTCCTGATGTGAATACACCTCTGTCACGGGGAAACGCACCCGTAGCTCCTGTTGCTCCTATGGAACCATCATTTGCAACACCCACACCCTTCTCGGCCACATAATTGTCATTCCAAGCAGCAGCATCGGAAGCTGATTTATAAGCCCGGACGGCAAACTGGGTGTATCCGGCTGTCGCAGGTACGGATATCTGGCTGTTCAGTGTCGCACCTACATGAGCCAGCCAGCTTCCGTTGTATTTGCGGGCTGCCAGATAAAGCGTGCTGCACGTGCTTACATTGCCTGCCACATTCTGTTTGCAAGTGACAAGGAATCCAGACGGGGATGGCGTGCCTGTTGAAGTGAAGTTGATCACGCTGACAGGACTGTCCAGCCAGTAGGATGCCGACGGTCCGATGGGAGCAACCATCTCCTGCCAGTCCGCATGTACCGTCCGGTTCGCAGATCTGCCGGCGAGGATGTATCCGCCGTCTCTTTTCCTGCGGAGTCTGCCGTTTCTGAACTTGGCGATTTTAATAGGAGGGTTGGAGGTTTCAACCTTGCTTAAGTAAGATCCTCCGGCAAACGATACTGTACTGTTCTTGGCATACGGAGTATTGGCGGATTCCCAATGACCGGCTGCTGTGATACTCTCACCATCCTTTCCGTCACTGCCGTCCACAACCATCGGGACAGTTTCGACATCAACCGCCTGACCGTTCACGTAGAACACGAACTTCAAGCTACTGGTAAAATTACCGGAAGCCACCCCGACACCATCACCGATGGGAACCTCGGCCGCACCGTCACGACTGTACTTTAACTCCCCGTCCGTTGTGGCCGTAGTGACCGCACCGACTGTCTTCATACGCCGACAGGATACCGAAGCCACACTGTAACCGCCGTTCTTGTTCTTGCTGACCATCGTGGCCGAAGTGACAAGGCTATAAATTACCGCATCAGAACCGTCCGCCCCGCCACGGACACCGGTTATCTTGAAAGTCAGTTCACGGGTATAGAGCTGCCCGTTCTTCATTGCAGCCAATGTGATGGTGACCGTATTCTGTTCCGGAACCGACTTTCCGGCAGCGACGGATATCGCCACCGCTCCGGTGGCCTTGCTTGTGCTTGCCGTGAAACCGGCAGGCGTGCTGACAGTCAAAGATTCAAGGGTGAGTTTCTCGGTACCGTACCACATGGACACATGGGTAGTCCATGACTGTGCGGAAGTAGTAACGCCGGTACTGGTAAGAGCGACGCTCACCATCTCATTGTCAAGGTCGGCCATGATATTCGACTCCCCGTCCTTACTCCAACGGTGCACAGGGGCCGGAGTGCTCCATTCACTCCATACTCCATCACGCTTCACACGTTTGCACGCCCATTCCACCTGATGGTCGGCATCCACGCCAAGAAAATCATCTGTCCAGCCTTCCGGTATATAATCATCCTGCTGCTTCGATTCCGGCTTGTCAGGGGTAAGGCCGATGATGTTGGTACGGGTGTAGATCCACTCGTAACCTTTGCCGTCCTTACCGTCAGTCCCGTCTTTGACCATGACCATCCACAAACCATTCCGATATATGTAAGTACAATGGTCAGCCGTATTCCGGTAGCTGTCACCCTCTTTGGGGTTGGCAGGAGCGGTGGCGAACTCACCGAGAAAAGTGATGCTCTCGCCTTTCAGCTCACGCCCGTCAAGCAACATGTCCCAGTCCGCATGCACGGTCCAGTCGGCCGACTTTCCGGCAAGGATATAACCGCCGTCTCTTTTCCTACGGAGTCTGCCATTTTTGAACCTTGCGATCCTGATAGGAGGATTGGAGGTCTCCACCTTGGATATAAAGACACAGTTGGCAAGAGTTACCATTGTATTGGCACTATATGGTGTGTTGGCGGATTTCCAATGACCGCCACCGACTACAGACAGCCCCGGATCACCCTTGTCACCTTTGGCGGCTGATACAAGCCAGTCCGGATTATTTTCGGACGGCTCGGAAGTGGTGCCCTTGTCATTGACGCACAACCATGTGGAGCCATTATGGGGCACACGGGAATAATACGCATACTTCCTGCCCGGCTCCCAGCTGGGGAAGTCAATAGGAACGCGGACTGTACTGCCGGTAATTTCATCAATTTGAAAAATCAGTCCCGTCATGATGATATCCTGCAATACCGCCGAAAACCTGTCGCAGTTGATCCCGTTGATGGTCATGCCCTTCTTCTTGCCGAACCAGCTCTTCATTTGTGCCGGCTCCGGGTCCCAGGTGTTGGCATTGTCAACAAGGGTGATGCAGCAGTTGCCATCACGCACGTCTATGATGATATAGGTCTGACGCTCCTTGTCGGTGAAGTTGCCCGTCTGTCCGAGACGCATCTCGTTATGGGGGACGAACTCATATCCGGGACGAGGAACCATCACGAATGTCTTCTCATTGTAATCTGCGGAAGTGATACGGTACTGTACCTTTCTGAAACCAATAAAGTCACCGGTAGTGACGCTTTTGTCATGCCAGAAGCCCAGGAGGATATCGTCCGGCTTTTGCCCCAGCGGCACACCATCCTCCAGATCGGGGGTGATAGTATAGCTGCCGTCACTATTGGCGACAAAGCTTTTTATCTTCAGCCCTCCGCCGGGGCTGATGGTATTATATCCCTCAAAATAGGTCTGACGGTTGAAACGAAGTTCGGGAACACTCAGGGAGCTACGCAGGACCAGAGCCTCCAGCTCGGCACGGGCGTCCTCACCGATATAACCGCCTTTAACACCAGTGAAAAAGTCACCGAAAGTAAGACTTTTACCTATTTTCGCCCCACCCAGCAAAGAAAGCAAATAATCAGTAGAATCCGGCTTATCCTTATGAATAAACATATCATCCAACTCACTTTTGTCAGACAAGGCATCAATCATGGCCAACAACAAAGAACCGACACGCAATGCCGTATTCGCTCCGGCATTACGCTCATCTCTTATCTGCTCCGCCAGTTTTTTTAATGTGTCTTTAATATCCGCCATTTACTTTTTTATTCCAAAGAAACAACAAAGCCCAAAACCGTAAAAAGACATTATTTCTTTTTATGACGCCCCCACAAATGTGAGCGCATGGAGGTACTGCGCTTGTGATTCGCCTCTTCAACCTTCTCCACGAGCAGACCACAGAACTCCTCACCATACATATATGCCATCTGCTCTTTCAAGACCATGACCGAAGCAAAATAGGCTCGTGAGAACCATTCACGGGGAGTTCGCGGCCAACCTTCTGTAACCTTGCCAGACTTTTGCTCGCGTACCCGTTCCTTTCTATTTGACCAGTCCAAAAACTCAAGATTGCCACCATTGCCATGCTTATACCCACGCCCGGTACCACAATCCTGATAAATGCCATACTCCAAGAATTTATGCTGAATGGTAGCCAAGCCTTGTGTGGACGATGCCACATTGCCCGTGATATCATTGTGCAAGTATGCAGTATCATATACTTGCAAGCGCACAATTTTCTCACGCCAAATGGTTATCATCATCTCTTGCCACGCATCGATGTATTTTCTACGGTCTTCATCTGTGGCCGCCGGACGCTTCTCATTCCTCCCACTCATCACTGTCATAAATTAGAGATACCGGTTCAGAAACATCAACCATAAAATACAGACCCGTACATCCGGAAATAAAGTATTCACCCAGTTCACGTGAATACACATTATCCGTATTCAGGTACACCAGTTCGTCATCCAGATTCTCACGGTCAACCAGCATCCTGCTGTGCACCTGGCGGAACAGCTGCCGGCACACCTCCAGTGCCGCCTGGCGTTCCACCATATCACTGATACGATACCGCATCATGAGAAACACGGTAAAAGTACGCTTTTTAAAATATCCTCCGGAACGCTTCTCGGTCACTCCGTCATTCGTATCATCTACCGCGAAAAAAGCGGATTCGCGCCGAAGGTTCTGAAGAACCTCTTCAAGCGAGTTTATGCCGGAACAGACACACGGATAAAAAGCGTGCGCCTTGGCCAATTTGTTTTTTTTGCACATTCCTTTAAAATAGGACAGCGCATCGAATAAATTATTTGCATCCATATCTCTGTTGTAACTCCTGTGCCTCGCGGGCCTTCTCGTTCAGTTCGGTCAACGCCCGCCAGCAATCCATCTGCAATACTTCTCTCTCTTTAGTGATATCTCCGCCTGTCAATGCCCGGATCTCCGCATTGACGAGATCAAGCATATTGAGAGTTTCACCCTCCAACCGCTCCGGAGGACGGAACAGATAGGGAAAACATTTTGTAAAATGATTCTTAACCGATGCAATCCACAAGAACACGGACAGCAGTTCTTCTTCTGAAGGATTGAACCGGCGGGGATGCCGCCCTTGCCGGTCCACGTACAATAAAATTGCCATGGAACGCAGAAGAGCGTTATCACGCGTGTGTAAAAAGCCTTGATAATAATTCTCAATACTGACATACTCCTTAAACGGAACATCATGCAACCGGGCATCCACCGACCGGAACCTGCCGATCCGCCACAAGCAGAAAGGCGTGTCACCCGGACGCTCGATAAAGTCCAGCATGTGCAGGAAAGACTGTACCTGCCACGAATGAATAAAGAACCGGACCTTTTTCCGTCCGTTGCGAACAGAACAAACCCACCCGTCCTCCTGTCCGCTCAATACAGTGATCCCCAGCAGCCGGACAAAGATGTATGTCTTTGCCGTGACCGGATCGAAACGGGTCATGACATAACACACATAGCGCAACTGCCATTGCTCCAGCTTGTGCCACGCATCCGGCAGATGGAAGTTGATCAACCTATCCCCAAAAGTAGCAGGTGTCTTCTTTTTCATTTTTGTAGTATTCAAAATGTTTTACCTTATACGCATCGCTATCCTTATACGCCGGAAAATCGTCCGGACATCTCTCCAGCAGGTTAACCACATCCGCCAGTTCCACACGGAATGCCGGCAACTGCTTGTTGATCCAAAAACCTATCGCCCTACGGAGCGCACAAACCAACGGTATCTCGGCTTCAGCCAGTGACTTATACCGGATTTGTTCAAGCAAATGATCAAATAAAACTGCGGATATCTCGCGCCGGATATATTCTTCTGCCTCGCTGATTTGCGGACGAAGTTCGAGCAGATCAGTACGGATGGCTGCCGGTCGGCCTGCAAAATCACGCACATGGGCACCGGTATAGTAAAGGGAACTGATCACCAACCGGGCACAAACTGAGGAAGACCAAGCGTCATCACCAGTCATGCCCTCAATAATACAGTCCAGCGCATAATCCGCCTCACGCTGTATCTGCACGCGCAACGATTCAACCCGATCACGTGATGCCGGAGATATATTCTGGTTATTGACAATACCGAACCCCGTATCCGTCAGTATCAGATCCAGCCCCGGGATCGCCTGATAAAACGCATCAAGACAGATATAACGGCACACATTTTCTTTAACGGGCAGCGTATCCACATCCGTATCACTCCCCAGCACCGTGCCGAAGAGCTTATGTTCAGCCTGTTCAAACCGATCTTGTATCGCATCAAACACATACACGTTTGCCGAAGCGGCCGCAAAAACGACCTTCTCAAAAGTCTGTTTATCAATTATCATCTTCATCGTTGTTATGATTTATCCAGTTAGCTGTCGTCTTTTTGGCATCGGTATTCTGGTCCAGTGTCGTGAGCAGGATCATCGGCACATCCGGATAGACCTTCTCACCCCATCCGTTGTAATGAATCACCACATTATGCGGCGTGTACATCAGATCATGAAAGGCAATCTCAAGCGACTGCTTGAGAGTAAACAGCTCGCGCTTGTCAGAACCGGAGTTATTGGACTGTGACTTGCCCGGAGTGGCCCCCACCAGATTGGGATGAATATTATCACCATAACAGGTAATATTGGATGCCTCTTGAATGTCTTCAGACCAGTCGCCACCCTCTTTAGTCGTATCAATCACATTGATACGCACCATACGGTTCTCCTTGCCGTTAGGATCGATGTAATAACCGGTAATCCAGACCTTGCCGGAATTCTCGATGCCGGACACAAAATTTTTAATATTCTCTTTTTCTTTCTTGATGCGCTCCAGCTGCTTTACAGGCTCGGTTATGTGCTCTTCAGCCAACAGATTGGACCAAAAATCCTTGTGGACTTCAACCTGGTACTTAACCGTCGCATGATTCTTCAGCTTGGCTTTTTTCCCCTTACCAATCAACCGCTTGATGTCAAACCAGTCGCCTCGAAAAATAGAAGTATAGTTGGGTAACGGATAGTATCGGCAGCCGGGTGTCGGAAAACGGACCAGAATGGCAAACTTGCGGTCTTTGGTGGGTGGGGACTTTTTCCCGTCCTTGCCGGGTTCACGCCCCATCCGGACCTCAAGATCACCCAACGGGTCTTTTTCGTCAAGCAGCGGCAGCACCTCGATCTCATCCTCACGCAAGGCCGACTTCCGGAAGTTGCCATAGAAAACATGATTGATACGCCCCTTATCATCCGCCTTTTCAAACCGGCAATAACAGGCCTCCTTGTGCCGGAGCCTGACAATCCGGGAACCGTCAACAGACAGTATGATCACCGACACACAGAAAAAATAATACTTCATATCTGTCGCCTGTTCAAGCATGAAGGAGGGTATACTGTTATGCAGCATCCATTTTTTAATTTCCTTATCAACAGTCGGTCTGCCGGTATCATAGTCATTATACTTCTGCCCGGCACCGTAACAAGTAAGCACATTGAACAACTTGTTCTGAGACATCACCTCGTCAACCCCTATCAACCTGATCAGCTCATACGGCAGCCTGTTGTCAGCGCCCCAGTTCACGTATTTATAACCTTTCGCCCCCGGCAACGTCGTCGAGGACACATCTTCGCCATCCTCGTCAAAAACCGCCGAACTGTCCTCGACCGTCTCCATGGACGCCTGCACGCCGGATTTGCCTACCTCAAACACACCTGAAGGGATATACTCCAGCCGCACCCTGTTATTTGTCTTATTTTTCATAAATAAACCTCCATACCATTAATTGAAAACAATGTGATATCACGCAACCTGCGCGGCAGTCCGGAATTGGGACACTTGACCAGATGCGTGCCTCCCCGCCAATGGGAACCGATACAGACTACCCCCTTGTACTCAATGATGTCACCTGTGGACAGTTTCCAGACACGCAAATCAACCGGCTGTCCGGATTCCAGCAGCCGAATGGCATCAAGCCTATGTATTACCTTTATGCCCATATCACTCAAACGTATAATCAAATGTATTATCGAACACACGTCCGGCACGCGGCAACTGCAAGATATTGTGATTACGCTGCGCATACCGATAAGAGAATGTAAAGAACGGCAAATGATCCGGATCGTTGCTGCGCTTCGATTCCGACTCGGTGATGGTAACCTCCTTGCCCACTGTCGTACCGTCCAGCAGATAAATCTCTTTAGACCGGAACAAATCATCAAGCCACAACGCCATCTCATGTGTCAACACACCCGTATTGGCCTTGAACACCTTGGTCTCATCAATCCGATAATTACGGAACATGCCATTAGTGTAAGCGGTGGACCGGACGTATTCCGGCTCCAACGCATGAGTTCCAGTACAGTAAACCGTCTCCTGGCACCCGAAAGAATTGGTGAACAACAGAACCGGAGCGACATCGGGCGCATCAGGATCGAGTGAGAAAGTCTGCGTCCGTACTCCGGCATGAATAATATAGCGCACCAGCTCGAAGCCCGGTTTGACCAACAATTCGGGAGAAACTTCTACCGTAACGATCTTGTCCGTATCTGTCACCTGCCGCAAACTCACCTCACGGGTAGACAAACCGTCTTCGTCCCGGTAATAGACACAGGTAGCAGTCACAGGACATGCCTCAGTCGTGACCAGATGCACGAACTCCTTGCGCCCTATCGCCGTAATCTTCTCTCCCATCAGCGTGGACAAAAAATAGCCCGCCATAAAATCCGCAGCCGGCATGGAGGACTCCGCAGCACAGAACTGCACCGTAAAGTTTTTATTCTGTTCGGATGATCCGTCCGTTATCCGATAACTGCACCGTTCTATCAGGTTTGTTGCCAAATACGGTTCAATCAAGCCCTGCAAATCATTGATGGTTATCCGGCCGGAAGCATCCGGAATGTAAGTTTCGGACAGAATCTCTTTTTCTCCGACTGTCAATGAGAGAACAGCCTTATTCTGATCCGTAGCGAACACCAGCTCGTTCAGTCCGGAACTGAAGGCATAGGCCGGGATATCCTTTACTAAAACTATCATATAACCTTTTTTATTTCAAAAATAAGGCAAATACCACAACCTATAAAAGACAAGGACACCCTGTCTTGCAACAGAATGCCCTCTATGTAAAATGTATAAAAAATGTTTCTTATCGACGCATCATCATCCATTTGGGACGATTGTCACTGTCTACATGGATGTGATAGCCCGTATCACGCATCGTAGATGCAATATCATTCAAGGACAACTCCACCATATCAGACAAATCATCTTGAATATCTTGTGTGCTTTTCAACAACACACCATCACCATCGGGCTGATCAGCCGGAAGAAACGCCATCAGATATTCAATCAATACATATTCCTCTACACGAGATTGATTGGGAGTAGAATTATTTTTCATGATCCACCTCCTTTTTTACATACTCATTAAGGAACAGAGATAACCGGACCAGCTCCTCACGGCTGAGATTTATTTCATCATCACTTTTTGGTTTATATATCTGGTAACTCACCGTTTCATGATGTTCGCTACCAGTTTCAATCACTTTGGATATTATAAATTCATCTTTCATTTCATACCTCCTTCCAGCATTTTCGGGTCTGAAGCTTCACAGAAGCGGAACTCTCCACGTACAGGATAAATATAAACTATAAAAACTGTATTAAATTGATTCTTATCGGGATAAACTGAGATCTGTATGTGATTACCTCTTAAAACATCCACACGAAGCGGTTTGGTTCTTGGAAACTCTTCATCCAACATGGACGCTTTGGCACGAACAGCCTCAATAAAGGCATCACGTGACAGTTCATCAGGAATCAAGACATGAGCGAAAGTGGAAATCCATTTATTCATAGCCCTGCCTTTATTGTTGACAGACAGGTAAGTTTTGGGTTCATCAATAAAGAATTTCATCGTAGACCTCCTCTCTTGCAAAGATGTAACGACACAACAAACCAAGCCAGGCAAAGCAGGGCAGGAACCACGGACACACATGAGGCACATATCAATGCGGAGAATGAAAGACAGGCGTGACCCATCAATAACATTTGAAGATTGTTTATGGAAGATTCCATCACAAACGAGAACAATACGTTCTCAGAATTCAACCATAGAGTAAAGGCTGAATGTTCCGCAGACTTTGCGGATAATACAAGTTCGTTTCTCATTTTTGTAGTGCTTTAAAATGAAACAATATATTTATATAGGGAAAAGAAAAAGTTCCGCTCCCCGTTGCACTACACCTTGAGAAAGGCAGTGGGCGCATTAACGCTCCACACGGGACGGAACTATATGTATAGCCATGGACACAAAAAATGCCCGCAGCAAGATTATTGGCGAGCCTTCTCGCCTTTCTCAAATGTAGTGCGTCGCAAAGATGAGGATTATTTTTTAATCCACAAACTTTTGAAGAAAGTTTTTTGAAGGCAGCACATACCAATGCAGAAAAAGCCAAGGAGGCATGAGCCATAAGGCACACCTGACGGTTGGTAACTACGGATTCAAGAACACATGAGAACAATTGGTTCTCCTTTTCACACCACACACTGAACGTGGATTTTTTTGCCTCTGATACAGGCAAAGTAACTGTTTGATTTTTCATTTTGGAAGTCATTTAAAATGAAACAATATGTTGATTATTACGGGAAGGGAACAAAAAAAGTTCCGCTCCCCGTTGACTTCCACCTTGAACAGGCAGTGGGCGCATTAACGCTCCACACGGGACGGAACTATATGATAATCCATGGGCATAAAAAATGCCAACGGCTATGTTGGCGGTACTGTCCGCCTGTTCAAAATGGAAGTCATTGCAAAGATGGGGATTATTTTTTAATCCACAAACTTTTTGGAAAAGTTTCTTGAAAGCAGAACCTGCCAGTGCCATGAAAGCCAAGGAAGCATGAGCCATAAGGCACACCTGACGGTTGGACACTGATTCTTCAAGTACGGAAGAAAATAATTGATTCTCACGGTTCAGCCACATAGTTAGGACTGACGATTTGCTCACGACACTTATGTCGGTAGCAGGAATTGAAACTGTTTGTTTCATACTGTATCTGTTGGCATTTTAGGCAGAAAAAGAACGGCTGCCATTTCCCGTGTCGCCAAACAGATACAGATTTCCGCCCGAGAGCTAAAATTGTATGGGAAAGACAGCCGTAGATTTTGCAAACAAGTTGCGACTTCTACAATATCCTTTTATATGTACCATTTCCATGAATTCACGAAAATGATTATGTATAGGCATAAAAAAAGCCCATTAAAAACCATGAGCATTAACCGCGCTCTACAAATTTAATTAACAAACCTAATATTTACCAACTCAATAGAAATATCAATGTTTCCATTGTTTGTAAACAAACATCCCTTGTCAAAAAAGAATATATAAAAAATTAAACTAATAATCTTTTTTTATTTATCACGTCTATTATCTCTTGAAAGCCAATAGGTTTCATAATAATATCAATACCAAAACAATCTAATTCCCTTTTTTTCATTTCATCCTTTATCTTATTATTGCCTGTGATAATGACCACTCTTTTTAAAAGTTCTATTTTATATGTCTTAAAAGACTCAATTATCCCATATCCATCTAAATCACTTTTTTGAGCCAAACTAATATCAATAAATATTAGAGAATATTCCATTAATCTCTCATATTTTATATCCTGAGCCTTACTTATATTATGGTATATAAGTTCATTTCGAAAAGCCAAAAGATTTGCTGCTTCAAAAGCCATTTTTACCGAATAGTATTCATTTTCAATTATAAGTATTTGATTCTCCATTTTCTTCTTCCTTTTTTAATGGAACAATTAACGATAAGGATAAAACATCTATGTCACCTATTTTCTCTTTAGTCACTTGATGTTTTATATTTAATTCACTTATTATCTGTTTCATTATATATATACCATGAGTTGTTCTTCTTGTGATCTGTTGTCTATCATCTTTATTAAAATCACTAATCAACTCCTTTATCTCTCTATCAGAAGACTTATAATCATTCAAGAATTTTATAACCATTCCCTCATTTTCTATTTTTATCTGACACCATACATTCCCTTTCTGATATTTATACATGTTACCAATCCAGTCAGAAAAGAGAATATCAAGTCCATCAAAATTAGACAAAATTTTATATCTTTCTGTATCCTCTATGTTAAATTCTTCTATTTGGAAATTCTGTTCCTGAAAAGATTCATTCCACAACGCTCTTACCAAAGCAAAAATCTTCCCCACAGAATAAAATTCCATTTCATTATAACTAAATGGATTATTATCTTTTTCAAGTAAATAGTTAGCTTTAGAAATAATTTGCTCAAGTTCCTTTTGAGCAATCTTATTCTGTTGCATAATTATCTTATCCAATTTTTCTTTCATATCCTGAGAACTCTTATATCTCATATCAATTGTTTGAATTAAAGTTTTATAAGGGCTTAATCTATTTCTTATAAAATGCATAGTATTAACAGAACGCTCTACAAATCTAGCTTTATTTCTTAAATCTTTAATCGTTTCTCTTTTTATTTGACGAAGTTTTTTCTCATTATGAAGTACTTTTGCTATTCTTGTAAAGAACGTTTCTATTAAAAAAAGGACTCCAGACAATAATCTATAGACAGGAAGTCTTCTCTTCAATACAAGAATAAAAACATAATCTGTTACATCTTCTCCTTGTATAGATCTAACTGGATACACAATATTATATTCGCTTTTGTTTTTATCATATAAAAAATCTACATTATAAACAATCAAATTATTTTTCAGTTTATCTTCTTGTATAAGATTAGGAGAGATTTTGAATGTAAATGTAAAAATAGAAGAGTTTACAATATGCAATGTGCCATTTTCCCTAATCATACAAAAAATATTTTTTACATAATCTCTTCCTAAGAACTCGTTAATATCCGCTATTGCTTGATTATATATTTTATGCGGTTTACTCACAACCGTATAAAATTCATCCACATGATCCAGCAGTTTTTGCTGAAAGATGTTCAATTTCCATCTTAAAGCCGAATAATAATCTATAAAAAAAACACTCGAAAATGCAATAATTATAGACAAAACATCAATATCAGGATACACATATACAACATATGTCGCCATTGCATATAAAGACAGCAAGTATGGATTTCTTTTGGTTCCTGAAAAATTAATAGCATTAAAAATAGGCAAAAGAATAAACATTAAAGAAGTTATATCTGCATTATCCTTACCCCATATTGTAAATAGAATAAACAGATAATCACACAATAGTCTTAAATAATTATTCTTAAACAACAAATAATAATAGAAAGATATATACACTAATATTGCAACAATATAATACCAAAACGGAAATATATTAGTATGTACCAAAACAATAATTAATGCATAACATACACACAACAAACGAAAATAAATAGAATTTCGTTTTCGATACAAAGCATCTGCTAATTCATTAAGTCGCTTCATGAAAAAGTTAATTTTTGCATTATTTTTTGATATAAGAAATTACCCACAACAACAAAAGATAAAAATCTTACAATCAAATATACTAATACACTAAAACAATTTAAACATATTAATTTACATCCAATATCTAAATCAAAAAACAGGGCTAGTACGTTAATTATATGGTTTAAATAAAAATTAGAAGTTAATTCCGCATATTCTATCTGGTATAAAACCATACAATCACAAAAAGCAGGTAACAAAAACAAAAAAGTAAGTATAAAAACAAACATTATAGTAAGACACATTTTTAACAATGAATCCGTACAACAATATAAAATCCATAAAAAATAATTATGTTTTTGCTTATACAAATCTTTTTTTACATTACTTATTTGCTCATCAACCCAATCTGTCGGCTCAAATGAACTCTGCAAATGCCTTTTCACATACACGAGCAACTCCAATTGTTTATACTTATCAACATTATGAATACAACTTATAATTTTTTGTGAATTATACTCATCATAACCATAATCTTTATTTGCCCTACTTTTTAAATAGTACTTAATAAACTTCTTAATATCAATATATAATGGACATTTATAATCCTGACATTCGTATTGTACTTTTATACCTATTATTAGATAAATTAATTGTATCTTAGCCTCAGATAACTTTGTTTTATAAAACTTATCGTACAATTGTTCTAAATAATGTTCCATACAGCCAGATTTTTTGCAAAAATAAAAGAACTTATTTTTTTTACAGATTTTCAAATATAATATTTACCTAATCCAGAAAAAGTTTCATTTTCTAATTCTTTTATACACAAAAAGTTTTTTATTCTTTATTTTCTACTTATCCTCAAATCCGCAACTACGCGCCTATATGATACAGAAGCGAAAATAATCTGC
>ERZ827101.1240-NODE-1240-length-32579-cov-13.705510_pt1 | contig 32579 bp, 47 predicted proteins | sample MGYA00519869_ERZ827101 | MGnify/ENA primary metagenome ERZ827101 (study PRJEB31778, sample SAMEA3449256) | human gut metagenome | biome: human gut; feature: human-associated habitat; material: faeces | place: United Kingdom | collected 2010/2012 ...
ATGAAAAAGAATTTTTTTGCTAATTTATGGTTGACTTTTCATAGCTGGTCTCCTTCCTGCCCCGAGCCGGTCTTTTCCCCAGTCCGTTGCATACCACATTGTTCTACCGTTCTTTAATGCCTGCGGAAAAAAGGCATAAAAATAACACCCAGAATACAATCTGCGTGCTTATCACTATTTAACCCATAGCTGGGAGATATAAGGAATCACCGCCCTTCTATGCTTCTTTTCCTGTTACTTTTACTTCTTTGGCAACACCTTCTTTTATCAATTCCTTGCCACGTTCTGCGGTCATTTCCATTTCTGTACCCTCTTCTACAATTTTCTTTGTGTACTTATCCACATACCGCTTTGTTACTTTAATTTTCATGTTTTCACCTCCTAGAAATTGGTATAAAAATACCACCGGTCTAAAGGCCCGTGGTATCTATAATTATTCATTTTATAATGTTTACTACTTCTGATAACTAATTGGTCTGATAATATATATCATCCCGTATGGATTCCAACATATGAGTTTTTGATGTTCCCTCCTGATGTTTATCCATCCAATATACGGATTCATCTTCTATATAATCCATAAAATCAATTTTAGTATCTACATCAATTTCAAAAACTCCATTTTCCCCACTATTCAATACTCGCTGGACAAGTTCATTATCAGGATACATTTCTTTAAGAAATTCGATTTGTTCATTTGTAAGTTTAAATTTTCGCATTCTCTATTCTCCTTATGTAATCTACATCTGTCGGATTACATTGAATCAATAAACCACTATCTGGATTTATTGTAACTGTTCCACCTTTTCCAATATATTTTTGGCTTTTATCACCATTAACTGATGTTCTCACAGGCATCACTTTTAATGGTTTCTCCAATGCTTCTTTTATTCCTTCAATGGTAACTCCAGAACGTGGTTTTCCTGTTTTGGGGTCTTTCATGGTTCCAATCACTCTCTCCATGAAATGTTTACTCTGTCCCTTTACTTCTATTCCCTCAGAAGTCTTTATTCCAATAACATTTTTTTCAATATCACCATATATCTTTTGATAATTAGTAAATCCGGATAGTGGTGATATCATTCCATTCTTCACGGAGCGAGTATACGTTCTAAACAGTTCCCAATTTTCAGTATTATTATACTTCATTTTTTGGAATTTTTCCAGCGTTTCCGGCACTTCTTCGCCAAGAATCTCCCGATATTTTTTATACTGAATCCTATCTGATGTTGTATTTCGGATTCTCTTTTCTTCCAGCTTAGCATCCTGGTTCCCTTCCACATATTTCTGATACCATTGAGCATAACTCATGGTTAATGGGACATCTATCTTCTTATGTGTCTTAGGATCTAATGCTTTTCTGGTCATATCCTTTAACCATTCTTCATCCAGAACAGCTATTTCCGTACACCGACACCACGGATGCATTGGATGGCAGTTGACACCAACCTTTTTATCCTTTGTATAAAATATCTTTCCATCCAACGTTCTGCAACAAGTGGTACAAGTCTTTAAATCCAGCACCGCCAAATACATATACTTCTCTATGCCTGCTGCCGCATATGCTTTAAAACTCATCTCTCCGGCGAGATAATTACTCTCTGTTCTTATTAACCGTCTGGCTCTGCTGGCACCTGCTGCATACTTATTAGCAATCTCATTGGCTATCTCCCGGTGTGTTTTACCGGTAACCAGTTCAAGCAGTAACTGCTCCTTTAATTCCTGTGCTAATGCTTTTGTATTCTTCCATATTCTGGAGGAATAATTTTCACCAGACCACCGACTATTTATTACCTCTTCAATTGTATCCTTGGATATATGAGCAAATGAAAATGCTGCACCTGCTCTCTGCTGAATATTATACATTTCACGATAGTAGGCTTCATTCGCAAAATCAGTATAAAAGCTACGGTTACGCTGCAACTCCTGCTTATAAACTCTCATCATTACAAAATCCAATTGATTCTGTAACTGCCGTAATCTTTCCAGCCTTGCCTGGTATGCAGCCGATTCTAGCTGTTTTTTCAACTCTTTACAGCTGTCATTAGAATCTCCATCTCTAAGCTTCTGCAGAAGTTCGTCCAGTGAGGTCTTATCCTTTAATTCATTCAACAGTCTGCGTGCTTCGCTTTCAGACAGACCATATTTGCCTTTGTATTTATCAAATATCTGATCTGCCTGCGTAGAAATATACCGGGATGCTTTCAAATATAGCTGTGCTATTTCATCTGCCTTTTTCTCTGCACTTTCCATGTAATTATACATATCCTGTGCTTCCCTGCGCTCCCAGTAATTAAGCTTCGCCATCCGCATCTTCCTCTAATTTATCATTTGGATGATTATCAAATAATTTCTTCTGTTTCTCTATAGCTTCTTCCTCTTCTTCATTAACTGCCGTAAGTTCTGCTTCCACATCATCTACAAAAGGAATCTGAGAAAGTAATGTTTTCCGGCTGACCTTACCCCAAAGATTGCTAACCCACTGTGAAATTTCCAACAGATTCTTTGGCATACATCTGGTAAATATAGTCTTAATACCGGATATATCAACATTTTTTCCTTTAACAGACAGCCAATGTGCGAATATCCTTAATCTCTTACGAAGACCTTTTTTATAATATCTGGTCTTTATTTTGGTGATATTCTCCATTCCAAGCAATTTGAATTCCATTGCAACACCAGATACATTTCCTCCAAAGGATTCGTCTGTCATACAAGGGATATGACTGAATTTATGAATATCCTGCTCAATAGCTTTTCGTAAGATTTCCACTCCCGCTTCATCAAAGGTATGTGTAAGATATTCCGCTTTTGAATCGTCCGGAAGTTCCAACAGCTTCTCCCTTTTCAGTTTCTTCATTGCTTTCTGTGTTCCGGTGCCTTCCCCTTCATCCTCTATCTCGTCAGAAAGCAGTGCTCCGTATATTGCCAGAATAGAATCTACAAACTGCTCCTTGTCATTTACCCGGTCAGACATGATTGCATTATATGCATCTATAAGCGGAATCTGTAACTCAAAATCCCCAATTCCAAGCTTATTATTCTGATATGCATTGACCGGAACCTCTCCCATATAATGTGGCTGTGGTTCCTCTGTCGTTTCCTGTGGCTCATTACTATCCTGTATATTAAGCACATACTTATAATTCTGTGTAAGCACTGTTGCAATATACTGTGTTGGATAAGTATCAGTGTCATCCTTTTTCTGATAATAATAAACTGCAAATAATTCATTCTGTTCAATGGTATCGTCATATACCATAAATGTTCTAAGCGGTGAAAGATTCTTACATACAAGCTCAGTCTGTCCCTCTTTGGCATACATATACTCAAATGCCAGTCCATAAATGGATAAATCAAGACCATTATCACCATCTGCTTCATCTGCCCCGGCATTCTCCAGTGCTTTTAACAAATCTGATATATCATCATCTGACTTATATGTAACTGGCTCACCGATAAAATAACTTGTTGCTGTATCAGAAATATCTTTCGCATGATTACATACCAGTTTATTATTTGGTGCTCCATCCTCTTTCTTGCGTTCAAGGATTGCCTGCTCTCCCTCATAGTAATCCATTTTCTTTTTCAAAGCAGATGCTACTGTGATGTGCTTATTAATTAAATGTAATATATCTGTTTTTCTTATATTAAGTTCATCATACTTTTCTGCCGGATATGTAAATACAAACACTTTTTAACCTCCTATCCAAATCCAAGTTGCTGCTTACTTTTTATTCTCGCTACCTGGTTACCAAGCACGGTGCTACAAAAATAACGTACCGCATCCATTGCATGGTCATACTGCTTCACTGGTCTGTCTTCTCCACGGTCTGCTGCTTTTGCATCCCATATATAAGAAGCAAATTCCTTAAGCGTATTCTTGCAACACGCATAAAAAAGAATCCGTTTCTGATTGAGTAATGTCCCAACCAGACGGATTCCATCTGCTACATCATTTTTTGCTTTAATTACCGTAAACCCTTTCTTCCGTAGTTCCGCTATGAAGGAGGCTGCGGACGGGTCTACAATTACTGCTCTTATTTTCTTATTTCCAACAAAGTCCTTTAAGTCCTTTGCATATTCTGCATCTGTTTTCTGCTTTCCCTTATCCCTTCCAGAATAATAATATTCTTTTGTGCAGCACCATTTGCCACTTAATGATTTTTCCCACATCAGGAATACTGTTGCATTCTGGGTTCCATAGTCAATACTGATATATTTTCCGGTAGGATATAATTCCTGCTCTTCCTTGGTCACATGATCATCAGCATTGAACATATCATAAATAATACCCTCTGCCATTGCCCACAGTCCTAATATATATCTTCGGAAGAATACTCCAGTATACATGCTGCGGTATCTCTCTTTTATCTTTTCAGTAAGAGAGAGGTTATCATCCATTGTAAAATGAAGATACAACAGATTCTTTTCCTTTATTTTATCAATCCAATTTACCTTGAACCAATGATATGGTCCATCCGGATTGCAGTTGAACCAATACTTAGAGCCATCCACAGAACAACGTCCGGTTGCCTGGTTCACAAATGATTCCGGCATCAGTGCTACTTCATCAAAAAAGACTCCTGCTAATGTGATACCTTGCACAAGGTCTTGTGAACTTTCATCTTTTCCACCAAATTCCATGTAACGCTCTACCTGTCCACTGATATTGAAATTTTGTGCCTGGAATGGGAAGTCAGGGTTGCTCCCAGATACTTTGTCATGTACCACTTCGGTTTTCCGTAACTTCTGAATGTCTGCTTCGGTTTCCTTTACCAATTCACATGCATCTATATAATCCATTAATATATCTTTGTTCAATTCAATTCCTCCTGTTTTTGGGTATAAAAATACCGCCAGTGAAATACTGGCGGTTGGTATATTTAATTTTTCGGAGTAACATTTATCTCCGTGATGCTTAATTCTCTTTCTATACAATCTGTTCTATTTTCCATTTCTTGATTCCAATTTGTTCCACAAACTATATTTTCATAATAATCAATTCCATCGGTAGTAACGATATGTAATTGCATTTCTAGATGTGGCATTATCTTTTTGCTATTGTCTTTATACCATGTATCTTTAAAATCCTCTTCATCAACAAATTCTCTGCGAATTTGAATAATCAACTTTTTGGTTTCGCCCATTTTAATATCAGAGCTTCCAATTATCATTGGTATTTTTTCATTTTTGTTTCTTTTATCTGTTACAAGCAAATAGAAATCAATATTTTTAACAAAAACAAATCTTATATCACTATGTCCACTATTGGTAACATCCAAAACCATTGTACACACCTTTGTTGTCATTCCAGTTCTTGGGTTTGCTGTAATCAATACATCTAAAAGTATTGATTCATCACTTTTATAGTCCTCTTGTATCTTATTCGCATCATCAATTAACGATATGAAAAATCTTTGAGAATTTTTTAAGTCAAAACATGGTTTCATTTTGACTAAATCCATCTCCATAAGTTTTTCAGATATATTATTGGCTTTTTGTGTTTGGCAAATAGCCACATAACCCAAAATAATTGTTCCAACAAATGAAAGTACATCTCCAAAATACCCAAGCACATCTCCAGCTTCCCACTCTGCCGTTATCAAATAATATCCAGTCCTTATTTTAAACAAAAAATGAATGACAACAATTGGCATAAATATAATAATCACAATCATCAAAATGGAAAGTCTCTTATGCTCATTTATCCACTTTAATACCTTTTCCATATAATTTTCTCCTCCATGCAATATATAGAATTATACCTCTCAAACCGCCAGTATTCAATTTTCAAGGTACAAAAGTCGAGTGTTATCGACAAATTAAAGTTCTTTATTCATCACTCCAATCTAATTTCTGACCACATAACAAGCAATATCTATGTGTTTCAAATCTGTCTTCTGTAAAAATTAAACCATTACAATTTGGACATTTGAATGTACCATAATCATCATCTTGATTAATCGGCTTTTTAGGACGTTGTTTTTCAACGGCAATTTTGCACTCTTCCAGCGTGCCGATTGCTCGGTACTGCTGAACTTCTTCCAGTGCCTTGATTGCCATTGCATAAGCATTTTCAAATAATTTTCCCCATGATGTATCACACGGAATTGCTTTTCCAAGTTCGTTACAATCATATTTTAATTCTTCGATTGCTTCATTCTCCGTCATACCGGCTCCTTTCCACCCTCTAACAGTTCCGGGTTGTCAAATACATTTCCGATGACCTCCATCTCATATCCTCTAAAACAATCAAAATTCCATTTAGCACCAATAGGCAATTTTTCCGATTTAACGCACATCCACGAAAATTGATAATGATTGTCTTGCCAAAATGCTTTGTAAAGATTGCCTTTATCATCCTTAGCAATATCATTCTCATAAATCAGCTTACTGTTTTTATCCTTACCTCCGGTGCACTGGCAGACGGTTTCTAGGTCTACTTCGACCATGTTCGGGATATCATTGGTCATTCCCCATAGGATATATCTTCTCTCCCAGATACCATATAAATATCCTTGTATCCATTCGCCATTATCAATCCGCTTTCCACGGAATAAATATCTATTCTCCATGCTATTCCTCTCTTTCTTCTTGTAGCCACTTTAATGAACATTCGTAGCAATTCTTATTCATCTCTCCATTGCACTTTTCATTTTTATTGAAATTCAAATCATACTCCGCCGGGCACATCATATTACCTGCCAGCTCCTCATCCGTCATGCTTCTAATCCGGTCTGCATTGGTCTTTTTTCTTGTTACTGCATATCCTTCTGGATATATTCCGTTTTTCATATCTTCTACCTCACTTTCACATCCTTATCATTTTTTCTGATTTTGAATTCCAGTCCACACTCTTCCTTGAGTATTTCTATCTGCTCGTCCCAAGTTGTGTAATCATCCATAAGGCACTCTGCCTTGCTATTGAACCGCTCTATGTACCTTTTAATTCTTTCTGCTCCAAATCCGAACTGGTCACGAAGTGTAATTGCTGACAGAATTGTTATTGTATCAATGGTATTCTCTTTGATTTTCAGCATACATTCATCTATTGCATTCTTTGGAAGTGCCAGGGGCATTTTCGTTGCCCCTCTGAATTTGCATTCCTCTTCCAGTCCTTCAATTCCTTTGGTTTTGGCTATTTTTAATGCATAAGTCATTCCCTCACGTCTTGCCTCTTCTAATTTATCCCTTGCCATAACTACCTCTCTTCCTTCCACCAAGCGAATCATTCTCAACCATGCTGCATATAATATAAGCAGGAGGTATCAATATGATTGCTTAGTTTTGTTATTTATATTTAAAACTTAAGTGTTAGGCAAACCGGAGTTGTCCGGTCTGCTCTGATTCTATTTTCATATTTGGCATACGTTCCGCCACACACAGTTCCGGCAAATTAGCTTTTACAAGAGCTGCCGGTATCGGTGGACATACTGCATTGCCGCATCTTCTCACCTGCTCACTTCTCGGATACGTTTTCCCAGTATAATCATGGTCAATTATGTAATCATCCGGAAATCCCTGGCATCCATACAACTCTCTTGGCTCTAACATTCTCAATCCAATATCCACGATCTGATAATCCACACCCTCTATCGTCACCAGTCCAAATCTGTCCTTAGTTGTCACGGTATCAAGTGGTTTTTCAATATCTTGTCCGGTCGCATCTCCATAATATTTTATTAAAAATGCTCTGACCTCTCCGAAGTGTCCCGGTGACGTTGTAATCGTATGCAATGGTTCTCGCAAATCTTGCCCTGTGCCGCTCTTATAAAATTTACTCAGAAATGATGTGACAAGTCCATAACGGTTCGAGCTGTCAACGGTCATTATTGGGTCTTTAATTGTCTGCCCTCTGACTTCTCCCTGTGCTGTTTCGGAATGGTACTGTATAAGCGTTGGAACCACTAACCGATTATGGTCTACAGTGGTAATTGTATCTATAGGCCCATTTACGTTACTTCCACTTCCTTGGTAGTTTCCACCATATGCCTTATCAATAATTGGTGTAAGTATAGGCTCCACTATACCAAAACCATGCTTCCCGGTAATCGTCCCCAGAGGTCTGTTCAAGCTATTACAATAATCATATTTTGCACCGCTGTGATTCACTTGCACTACAAATGGCTCTGCATTATCTATGACGAACTTCTTAAGTCCTCTTGCAATCCTCTCCATTGTCTTTGGTGCAAGCGGTCTCACCGCCCGGATGCCATACTTTTCTTTAATTTCCTCGGACGTATCAAATATACTTGGACATGGTCGGCTGAAATCAATCTGTGTGTACGCTCCCACATAAGGTTTCAGTAATCCAGCTTTCACTTTCTCGCTGTCTGCTGGTCCATGTGTCGGCTCCGGCCAGACAATCGGCTTGCCGTCACACCGGGCAATCATGAAAAATCTCTTTCGCATAGTCGGTGCACCATAATCGGCAGCAATCAGTTCTTTAAATTCTACAGTGTACCCCAGATCATTTAGCTGCTGTACAAATTTTTCAAATGTTTTTCCCTGCTTTGCCTTAATCGGATGATGCCGCCTGTTTAATGGTCCCCAAGTTTTAAATTCTTCCACATTCTCCAGCATAATTACTCTAGGTCTAACAAGCCCTGCCCACCGGCAAGCTACCCATGCCAGTCCTCTGATTTTCTTATCCTTTGGCTTTCCACCTTTTGCTTTACTGAAATAATCCTGTGTCCGTGGATAAAGGAATCTGGCTTACCACTCTGATTTCTTGTAGTTTCACCGAATATTTTACGAACCCACTACTCAATCAAACGCATTGTTCATCCTTTTTGTTCTCGCTATTAATCACACCGTTAGCGGTCAACCTTGGTCTACCAAGGCTTCTGTCATTACTCCTTTCTCAATCCATCATCTTTTAAAATTTCATCTATGCAGGCATTCCAGCCTTTATCAAATCTTCCATTATCACAATAATCAGGATGATTTGCTTTCTCTGGCAGTTCTCGGAGCGGGCACCAATCTGGTCTACACGCAATATAATCTGTCACATCATCTCCAATACCTGGAGCATTGCAATACAACGTTCGCTCTCCATACCTTGGTGGCTGTGTATCGTCTGCAAAATCGCACATATCGCACGATTCCGGCATATCCATAACCAATACTGCTTTAGACATATTTCACACTCCTTCTGGCTGTTTCGGCATATTCATCCAATGAGTTATCTTTACAGATTCCCAATCACCAAGTTTCCATTGACCTTGCAAATACTGAACAAACACACATCTTTCTCTACATGCATCCCATCCAATCACACTATTCAGTGATTCATCTGGCAGTCGGTCGCTACACGGAATCCAGTCGTTGCTCCCGACATTTATGTCGTTACCAAATTTCTCTACTTTCTGTTCTGGTTCAACTTCTTTCCATTCAAGTTCGGACATATTCACACTCCTTCCGGTTTCTCGCACCGCTCAAACTCAATTACCCATACCCACGGATTCGCATTCCAACCATAGCGGTCAAGGTCGGATTTTTTGATGGTGGAGTTCCAAATATCCATAAACTCCAACAAAGGCGGCTCAAGCCATCCAGTATTCATGCAATCCGTACATCCATAGGCTCCTAATCCGGCATGGTCACATCTGACACCTTCCGCACCTTCTTTCAAAGCGTCATTATTTGTCATATCTTTAAGCCGCTCCACCCCGACATCTCTAACCTTAAGCCAGATTCTAGCTGCTTCTTTCGGCATGTGAATGGACGGATGCCAAGTGCCTCTCCAACCTTCCGGTCGCAGTTCTCCATCTGCCCGGTAATAATATACACAATGTCCGCGCATATGACCGGCTTCATTAACTGGAAGCGCACACCATGTCTCACGAACATAAAGAATATCACCCGGACAGATAGGACAGGTACGTTCTGCTGTACTTAACTTATCTGTGTGTTCTTTGTCCGAATAATTATGTACTGCGTAAGTACGTTTATCAGAATCATAAAAATCCATATCCGGCACAACATAATCATTGGCATCTTTATTGATTCTTCTCGTACAACTCTTTCTCCCGTCCAGAATCGCCCGAACCATTTCTGTATTGAATAAAATCGGTTTAATTGCCATCTACACCACCGCCTTTCACAATTTCGATTGCACCTTTGTAAGCCCATCTTGCACCTTTTCCCGTAAGTGAATCTTCCGTGTCTGATATGCAATCTTCCAACTGCTTCACAACCTTTTCCGGGTCGTAGGCAGTTGGCATATTGTTAATCACATCTTTTACTGCATCATAATCTTTCATGCTTTCAAGCCTTCCGCTTAGGTTGTCCAAAAACAGCCCAGCATCAATCAGTCTTTCCATTGTTCACTCTCCTTCCTGCACAGGTATTCCAGTACCTGCATCCTCTATCACATTTTTTGCCTTTCTCGTATTTACACATTGCCAGCCTTCTTTCCATACCGGGCATTCATTGTCCGCCATTCCCGAAGCATCTGAGGTGTGAATCTTGATAACGAACGGTCATAATAGCTGCTCTCAGATTCTTCTCCAACATATCTCCGAAATGTGTAACTGCCTTTATATTTCAGTTGCCGTTGAATATAATCTGTTAAATTTTGTCTTCTAAATCCAAGCTGATTACAGATTTCCTTACTGGTGACTTTCTCCATGACCAGCTCGCCATCTTTGTTGAATACGTTGTAATAATATTTTGCCAAAACCTACTCCTTTCCAGCCGCCAGCAGCTTCCCTTCAAGCTCTCTGTAATCATACGAACGTTGTTCGAAGTTCGTGAACTTATTCCCCTTGGTATTATTGGGTTCGGCGGCTGCATCCTTCCTCCCCCAGTTACGAACTGCGGCTTTCCAATCTTTCATTCTGTTCTTCCCTACCATCCAACCCTTTGAAGAATAGAAATCAACAAAACGCTCTGCATCAACAGTGGTGATTCCTTTCTCTTTGCAGTAATCTGCTACATTTTGTGTGGTAGGGGGCACGAAGTGCCTTTTCTCTATACTCTCTTTTAATTCATTAACATTATCATTATCATATTCATTATCATTATCAGGTTTTTTTGCTTTCGTTTGCTTTTCCGAAAAACCATTTGCTTTTTTTGCTTTTTCAGATAAACCATTTGCTTTCGTGGATGGTCTGCCACCTAACTTCCCGGATTCTCTGCGTTTTTCAACAGTTGCCTGGTACTTTTCACTGTCTCTGTCCATCTGTACTTTTATGAAGCTGAATGCCATCCGTGTCATACCGTCCATGTCTGGAAGTGGCTCGCCGGATGCATAATTCATGATGGCAGTGAGCAGCAATCCACGCTGTTCCATTGTTAGAAGGTTGATATGCTCTGCGTAAGTGGTATACATGACAAAGCTGTTTTTATCCATCACTACCACCGCCCATACAATCAAATATACTTATCTGGTTTTTCTCTAATTCATTCTGGCTTCTGGCATATTTCTTAATCTCAGACAGTTTCTTTCGAATCCTCACCGTTCTGCGATTCTCCTGTGCCAGATACAACTTCACCAGATGCATTTCATCTGCTGCCGGCTGAAAATATCCTTTGCCATCCTGCATATTAAGAATTGGATGCTCACTGGTGCATTCCTTTTCTATCATTTCTCTGACCGTTCTATCTGATAATCCGGTCATTGTAATAAGATACTGCCTTGTGACTGCATTCTTATGCCCTACCGGTATGTAATCAATCACATTCAATATCATCACCTGCCCTTGTTATCTCTACTTCCGTTCTTGGATTCCATTTATCATAAGATACCCTGCTGCCATCCGTAGACTGAATAATTTTAAAATTATCATCTTCCAACACACCATATTTCACCAGAATGTCATGCAATGCTTCATGTAAATTGGTAAGGTCAACCTTCCGCTTGGTCTGCATATAAAAGACTGCTTTCACATTAACCGGATAATCTATTGGTGCTACCACCTTTGGCATGAACGGCTTACAAGCCTTTTCATATTTCTTATACGCTGCAGATGGAATAATAAATGGTCTGCCATTCTTACCGGTAACAATCTGCTGGCTGTTCTTCTTTGTAATTGGTTTTAATTTAATTGTGAATTCCACTGTCACTCCTTTCCCCTCCCACTGATGCCAGCAGGAGGTAAAGCCTTGCTTTCAATAAGTAACAAATTTGTGATATGTAATAAAAATGTCAGTAAATCGGTTTCTTTTGCATTTGCGGGTGTTTCAACCCTATAGGTAGGATTTTCCAAAGATACTGATAAAATCCTCTCTTGAGCCGTATGTATGCTCAAATACATCCTGTGCAAATTTCTTATAGGCAAGGTCTGTATTCCGGCACAGATGCGGTCCTCTATTTCCTTCATGGTGTTCATAACACAATGGAAGAATCATGTTGTATTTAATAGAATCATCTCTGTTCTTTCCAAAGAAAACCTCATGCTTATGTGGATGTGGTTTTCCACACTCATAGCAATAATCCAGTGAATCTACTAAGATGCTTTTCCGTTTGTCTGCCATAATGCCTTTAACCTCTCTATCTCTTCCGGTGTTTCTGTCTGTATTCCCAGTTCTTTTGCTTCGGATACCACTCCATCTATGAATACCGACATTTCCTTGGTGTCATACTCACTGGAACCTTTTATCATGGCATAAGCGGTAAATGTACCATTATCCCTTATCTTTTCCCAGTGACCTTCTATCCGGCTCATGTCCACAGTGCTTTTTACTGTAATGGTTATGTATCCGGCTTCGTCTTCATAAAGCACACCATATCGTCTTAGCATTTCCTCATAGACTTCTTCCTTACTGGTATTCAGTACTGCTGCAATCTTACTCATAAGGACCCATGCATAAGCATTTGCATCAAGGCTTCTCTTCTGTCGGTATTTCACCGCTTTAATTGATAACTTGTCCAAATCCTTAATGCTGTCGTAATGCTCTTTAATGGCTGCGTCCTCGTTTACCTCAAAGGTAATCTTGAATTTACCAGAATCACCATAATCTTTTACAACACCAACTGCACGACCAGTAAACTCCATTATTCTTCACCATACTTTTCTTTAATTGCTATAAGCATATTTGCTATGTCATTAGCTGATAAAGACTCCCATGTTTTCCCATTATTTTTTATCCAGTAGTCAAGGTTCAGTTTATGCTTTAGTGCAATGTCTTTGAGAACCTTAATCTGTGCTGCACTTGGTTTTTCTTCCTGCTCCGGGATAATATTATTAAATGGTTTCATTTCCTCTTTTAGCCACAGATTGAATCCCAAACCAGTATGTATTGCCACACATTTTACGAAAGACCTGCACATACTGTTCCATACTCTCTGTTGGCTCATAGAATTGTCTTTAACTGGATTAGAACCATTCATAACAGGAGACTGCATTTCATATTCGTTTTCATCAATTACAACTAAAATTCTGGTTTCATAACATTTGTTAGAATTTCCGTTTTTATCAGTAAATGTCTGGTCTGTCATTCTTAAACTGCTTCCCGTCTTTTCATCCGGAATTGGAATCCAATAAACTTTTTTTGCACCATTCTCATGTAACAGGTCTATGCATTTCGCCCAATTCAGATAAATCATGCCATCCCTTTCTTCACAATATGGTGTCACATCTATTTTTCGCATTTCTTCATATGTTTTTAATGCCATCTTCTTAATCCTCCACAAATACAATCATTCCATCCAGACACCGGTCACATATCCGCTCACCGTTTATCTGGTGATAACTTTCATCTTGAATTCTTTCGCCACAGCAATCACACATTGGTCTTTTCCGCAACCACTCTTCCTTCTCTGCGTCATGCTGTTCCCATAAATCATAATTGTCAGGCATCTTTCTTATCCCTTCTGTAATAGTGTCCAAAATAACTGCCATCCGGATCTGAATTGATGGAATATGTCACATTATCATCTATCTTAATATCCGCATCATAAGAACCATCCGATTCTACACTTATCGATAATGACTTAGCAGCAAACTGTACTCTAAATACCTCTAATGTCTCTGCTATACTATCTATTAACACTAAATCTCTTTTTTCTACGTTTCCGTTACGCATTTACTAGCTCCTTTCTGAAATCCATCACAAACTGACCAGATACATCAATTCGTAATGCCTGCTTAAAATAGTTTTCCTGTTTTTCTGTTTCTTCCCGGCAGTCATCACACACACCGCCAACCAGTTCCCCGGCATCTACATTTGCCTTACACTTCTTACAGGTATACATAAGACCACCTTTCTTTACTTCTCGCTAAATTTGTGTTACAATGCACGAAATGGATATTTTATATCCCCTTTTCGAAGGATGATGCGAACTCGCCAAAGTTTTGACGCATCATCCTTTTTTAATGTAACAATCATCTTTACTCTCCTTGCAGGTCTGCTTGTCCACGTTATAACCAATCCATATCAGCAATGTTCCAATTACTCCCACTGCTCCACAGATAACCGGATTTGTATCGTAGGAACTGAATCCTAATATCATTCCAACAAAGCCTATTCCTGCAATTATGTCTCCAAGATACTTCATAGCTTGTCCTTCCTGCCGCTTATGCGGTCTTTGGTGCTAAAACAATTCTTTCTGCAGCCTGCTGATTTAACTTATTCCCAGCAATTTTCTTTTCTTCATCCGTTAAGGTATTGACATTTCTGTAATTCACATCATCACCAAACCGGATATAAACATTGGTCTTCATTCCACCACCTCCAATACATCTTATGTTGTTACGCTTGTACTTCATTTCTGGAATTTGCTTGTGATATAATCTCCTTACAGGACATTGCCGTGTCCAAGTATATAAGAAGGGAGATAATAAACCATGAATATGATTCCTGTTAATTCATCAAATCTTAGTGCAGTTGGTTATGATGGAAGCACCTTACGCATTCAATTCCATTCTGGTGGCTTATATGACTATGCTGGTGTTCCAGAATCCGTATATATCGGTCTTATGAATGCTGCATCTAAGGGAAGTTATCATGCTGCTCATATCAAAAATGTTTATCCATATAGAAAACTTCGTTAATCTATTATGATAAGCACAAGGGCAGGACCATTTATTTTCACTTCTTTATCCTCATAAGGCTCTGCCCAATGAGCAATAACACCTTCCCGCTCTTTCAATTCTTTGACAAGCTCACAAGTTTTAAAATCTTTTAATAATTCCACTTTGTTCGTCCTAATCATCTCCTTTCATGCATGAATCACTTTCTTCTCACACAGAATCGTAATAATAAAACTGTTTACCGATACCCCTCGCTTTTTTGCCTGCTCTTTAATCTGGCAATATAACTTCTCTGGCATCCGAATTGTTGTCTGAACCATTCAGCCACCTCTTTTCTTTTGTGATATTGAAATGATAGCAAAATGAAAGAGGTTTCCTGATGAACGTTAGCTCAGAGGTTTGTCAAGTCATTCTGTTTGGTTGAATTTTATTCAACTTTGTTTGCAAAAAAAATAGAATCTCGTTTCTTATTAGTCAAATTTAAAATTTTCTGCATAGATAAAATCTCAGATGCCTTAAACTCAGTCTCATTGTTTATTTTCTTATAAAGACCTTCTCTTGTAATTCCCAGTTTCCTTGCTATTGCTGTTATAGTAATTCCAGAATCAACAATTTCTTCATTAAGCAAAGTACTATCCGTCAACTCTCTTCCTCCTTTCTTGGTTGATTTTTGTTCAACCCTTGTTTATCATATCTCAACGTTGAATATCTGTCAACTATTTTTTACAAAAATGTTGAATAAAGTTCATTTCTATGATATTATCATTTTAGAAGGAAGGTTGGTGACTGATATGACTATACAAGAAAGCATGGGGTTAAAAATAAAAACCTTACGCGAAAGTAAAAAAATGTCACAAGCAGAACTTGCTGCTTTAGTTGGATATAAAGATAAAACAGCCATTGCTAAAGTTGAAGCTGGCAAAGTAGATTTACCACAGACTAAAATATCCGCCTTTGCTAAAGCATTAAATACATCTATATCATACTTGTTTTCAGATGATGAACCAGAACCACAGCCGCAAACAATTGCAGCTCACTTTGATGGTGATGAATACACAGATGAAGAATTGGACGAAATAAGCAAATTTGCAGCCTTTGTAAAATCCAAAAGGAAATAAGTCCATTTTATGGGACACATTCATGTTTATAATGAGATGGAAGGGAGTGATAACATGACAAAATACGAAGAAATTCTTGACCAAGCACATAATAATAATGTGCCGGTATACGAGAATTACAATTTTTCTAATAGAATAAAGGGACTTTACTGTGATGGATCTATTGCCCTTAATCAGAATCTGGATACCAGTACAGAAAAGGCTTGTGTCCTCGCTGAAGAATTAGGACACCATTACACCGCAACCAGGGATATAATTGACCAGTCCACCGTTGAGAACCGTAAGCAGGAAATGCGTGGCAGATTAGTAGCCTATAATAAAATGGTTGGTCTCCGGGGGCTTGTAGATGCCTACAACCACCACTGCTGTAATTTAGAGGATACCGCTGAATATCTGGAAGTTACTCCAGAATTTTTGCAGGAAACTATAGATTGCTACCGCAGTAAATACGGTATATGCACTACAATTGATAACTACGCTATTATTTTTGAGCCAAATCTGGCTATCTTAAAATTAATATAGGGGGATATAATACTATGACAATTGAAGAAGTTTTGAAAAAGAATAAGTTTTCAACAGCAATGGTAAAAGGTTCTATAAAAGCATCTGAAAAGCGAATTTCAAATAATGAAAATATTATTTTTGCTATTCCCATTGATATAAACAACCAGAAGAAAGTAGGAATACTTACCATTACCGATCAAAAGATACTTTTTGTCCACAATGCTTTAGGAATTGGATTCTCAAAAGAAATTCCTCTATCTACTATTCAATCAATCGATAGTAAAACTGGAACTGTTATACGGAAAGAAACTGTTGTTATTACAGGGCTAACCGATACAATCTACTTTACTCAGTTGATTGAGATAACAAATAAAATTAAAAATGCTATATATGAAGCACAATCATATGAGAAGATTACTCCTTCCACTGCTTCATTTTATTCTGCAGATGAATTGAAAAAATATAAGGAATTACTAGATACTGGCATAATATCACAGGAAGAATTTGACTTTAAGAAAAAGCAGTTATTGGGAATGTAAATTATATAGAGGTAGATCACATAAATATGTTTTTTGATAAATTAATAAATATGTTTAAAATTGACCAAACGGATAGTAATAAGAATGCATATACTTATAGAAATCAATCTTATTTAAGCAATTTTTCACTATCTGATATACAACAATATAATGGAATGCCTTTTTATATAGACCATAGCTTATTAATGTATGTAACTCATGTATATATTCCATTTTCAAAGCAGAATGAATCTATATGTCTTGAACATATAAAACAATTAAATGCATTAATATTTCCATTGAAAAAATACACGCAAAATACTTTTATTCCAGAAACTTTTTGGTGTAAGGAAAATCCTAATCCATTCCTTGACGATTATCCATCACAAATAAGATTTGCACCTTTTACCCCCAGCGGAAGGCAATCTAAATACCCCGTTTCTGCATTTATTTCTAATATGACAGAACTTTATGGGAATTATGGTATTCAACAAATTTTTTATAAGTGTAATGGAAAAATAGGAAAAGCTGATTTATCCTATTCCCAAAATGAAAAAGCTGGCTTTAGAATACAAATCCGAGAAAAAGCCGGTGCATTATATGTTAGACGTATAGATAAAGTGTATAAAGTAAGAGAGTCAAACTCTCCTGTTCCATATTTAAAGACAGAAATTCAATATATTTTAGACTAAAACAATAGAAAATAAAAACCGCCCTACTCTTTCAAGCAAGGCGGCATGCTTCCGAATAATACGAAAGCCCTAAGCAAGCATATTGTATCATTCCGGAAGCAGCTACGCAAGCGGAACACCCGTTCCTCGCTGGCTGTTATTTTTGTACCCATTTTTTCATACACTTAACAAAGGAGTGATAACATGACTGACAACACCTCCATGCGTACCGGTGCCCTCTACATCCGGGTATCTACCGGTAAGCAGGAAGAACTCTCCCCAGACGCTCAAAAGCGGCTGCTCTTAGATTATGCTGCCAAGAACAATATCATTATCTCCAATCAGTATATTTATGAAGAAGATGGCATATCCGGACGTAAGGCGGATAAACGTCCACAGTTCCAGGATATGATTGCCCATGCCAAGTCAAAGGAACATCCCTTTGATGTAATTCTGGTATGGAAGTATTCGAGATTTGCCAGAAATCAGGAAGAATCCATTGTCTATAAGTCCATGCTCCGGAAAGACCATGTGGAAGTCATTTCCGTGTCCGAGCCACTGGTGGATGGTCCCTTTGGTTCCCTGATTGAGCGAATCATAGAATGGATGGATGAATATTATTCTATCCGTCTGTCCGGTGAGGTTGTGCGAGGTATGACGGAGAACGCTTTAAGAGGGCGAAATCAGGCTCGACCGCCTTTAGGCTATAAAGTACCGCATGCCAAAGAAACTCCCGTCATTGTGCCAGAAGAAGCTCTTATCATACATACGATATTCGACATGTATACCGAGAATGGTGCCAGTATGTTTGCAATTGCAAAACACTTAAATAACCTCGGCTATCTTACCTCACATAAGAAGCCATTTGAACGGCGGAGTATCGGCTACATTTTAAGCAACCCTACTTATATTGGAAAATCTGTCTGGAACCGTCATTCTAACGATAACAAGGCATTAAAGGATGAATCCGAATGGATTATAAGAGATGGCAGCCATGAACCAATTATCAGTGCAGAACAATACGAAAAGGCACAGCAGCGTATCAAGGCAGAATACACTCCCAAATATGCCAAGCCGCCAGAACTGCACCGGCACTGGTTATCCGGCATGGTAAAGTGCCACACCTGCGGACGCTCCCTCTCTACTTCCATTCATAAGGATAAACGGTACGGACGGACATACACGAATTTTCAATGCTATGGATATTTAAAGGGGAAATGCAGCGTGTCCCATCAGATTTCCGCCCGGAAACTAGAACCTGCCGTGTTGGAAGGCCTGAAAGAAATTATGGAAGGTGTGCGACCGCTCCAGTTTAAAATCATCAAGTCAGAAGAACCAACCGCCCAGTCCGCCCATGAGATACTCACCGAAAGACTGCATGACATTGAGAAAAAAGAAGAACGTATCCGACAGGCTTACCGGGATGGCATTGATACCATAGAAGAATACCGGGACAATAAAGCCATTCTTTTCAAAGAACGGGCAGAAATAGAAAGCCGGCTGGAAGAATTAACCCCTGCTCCTGTTCCATCTGAGTCAGATACAAGGGAACTCATGCGTAACCGGCTTAAGAATGTATATGAGATACTTTCCAGTGAGGATGTCTCTACCGTCACCAAAAGCAATGCGCTAAAATCCATTGTAGATAAAATTGTCTATGACAGTGAAAAGAAAGAATTAAGCATCTATCTCTACTGCTCCGACACCCTCTAAACCCGCATAAAATAAGGCTTTAGACGTACTACATACGCAAATGGGAAAAGGTTGACTCAGTGGGGTTCGAAATACTTAGCCGACCAGGGATATTCCACCATTGAGATTCTGCGCTACTATTACGGCAGCAGTATGTATATCAACACGGCGGATGAAATCAGTGGTGTGCCTGCTTCCTGGCCGGGCAGCAACCTTGAGGTTGGTTCTACCGGGGATAAGGTGCGGATGCTGCAGGAGCAGCTGAACCGGATTGCACGTAACTACCCTGCGCTTCCGACTATTGCCGTGGATGGCATTTATGGTTCTGCAACCAAAGCTGCCGTAGAAAAATTCCAGTCCATCTTTGGGCTTCCGGTTACCGGAATTGTAGATTTCCGTACCTGGTACCGTATTTCCGAAATTTATGTGGCTGTTTCAAGAATTGCAGAATTATATCAATAAATTTCATAACTTAAACCTTTTCTGGAATTCTTTTTACCACAAATCCATAGTAATTATGAAAATACAATGCTATACTAAATTCATATTACGAATTTACTGGAGGGAAAAATAATGCATACATTTCAACCATATCCAATTGACCTTATGGAAATGAATCCATTTACTAAAATCGGCAAAGAATGGATGTTAATCACAGCAGGTGATGAGAAGAAAGCAAATACAATGACTGCAAGCTGGGGCGGTGTTGGTGTCCTCTGGGGCAAAAATGTTGTCTACATCTTTGTAAGAGATACACGCTATACCAAAGAATTTATTGATAATGGAGAGACATTTTCACTGACCTTTTTAGATGAGTCCAATAAAGGAGCTTTAAAATATCTTGGAGCTGTTTCCGGACGTGATGAAAATAAAATTGAAAATGCAAGAATGCATCTTGATTACTGCAAGGACACACCTTATATTGACGAAGGAAATCTGGTATTTATCTGCCGTAAATTATCTGCTACAAAGATGACTCCGGACCAGTTTATTGATTCTTCTATCGAAAGCAGCTGGTATGCCGATGGCAACCTTCACACCATGTATGTAGGTGAAATCTTAGAAGTACTTGCCCGCTAAGCTACTCGCGTAACCATGGGAAACATGCTTTGCAAGTTTCTACAGTTATCGCGATGCTCGCCAAAGTCTGGCAGAAAAGAAGGAGCCAAGTTCGCTCAAGCAAACCTGGCTCCTTCTTTTCTGCCAGACTTTTTTTACCATCATTTTACTTATGAATAATATCATAATGTGCCTGTACGGCAGCAGCGATTTTTCTCTGGTCTCCCGTTTCGATTGCTTCTGCAATTTCTACATGAAGCTTCCACATTTTTTCAAATTTCTCGGCATCTGCATTTTCCCAGCCTTTTCGGATACTTTCCTTATAAATTTCAGAAAATACCTGCATAATCGTAATCATGAAACGGTTGCCGGAACCTAATATTAATTTCTGATGAAACTCCCGGTCAATCTCATAACTTCTCTGCTGGTCAGCATTCTGCATAGATTCTGCCAGTGCTTTTAACTCCGCAAAATCCTGTTTACCCATGTTTTTAGCCGCAAGAAGACCTATTGTGTATTCTAAAAGGCAGCGTGCCTCTGCAAGCTCATCCTTATCTATCTGCTGCAATAGCAGCATCATATTAATTACTTCTGAAAGGCTTTTTTCCATGTTGCAGCAGATATAATTGCCGGAGCCCTGCTGGCTTTCAATCAATCCAATATTCTCCATACTCTTTAATGCTTCCCGGATAGATGGACGTGACATACCAAGTGTTTCTGCCATTTCACGTTCTGTTGGCAGTTTGCTGCCTACCCGAAACTCCCCGCTCCGTATTCCATCCTTTACGAATGCCATTACCCTCTTATACTCTCTGTCCTTCATCTGAATCTCCTTTCATCCCTTGCAAAATTATTGCATCACAGATACATCAATAAAAATTAGCAAATACAGTTGCTGCTGCTACCGTCAGAAGTCCTGCTACTGCAATGGCAAGACTGCTCATTGCTCCTTCTACTTCTCCCATTTCCATGGCACGGGCGGTTCCGATTGCATGGGCGGAAGTACCAAGTGCCAGTCCCTTTGCCACCGGCTCTTCTATATGAAATACACGGCATACCACTTCTGCAATCATATTTCCCAAGACTCCGGTAATGATAATTACTGCCACCGTAATCGTTACGATTCCTCCAAGTTCTTCAGATACTCCCATTCCAATTGCTGTGGTAATGGATTTTGGCAGAAGGGTTACATATTCCTCATGATTCAGATGGAATATCACCGCAAAAAGAAGCACACTTCCCATACTTGCAATGACACCGGATATAATTCCAGCTACAATGGCACTTTTATGTTTCTTTAACAATTCCAGCTGCTCATACAACGGAACAGCAAGACATACCGTTGCCGGGGTTAAAAGATAGCTTAAATACTTTGCTCCTTCATAATAACTGTCATAGTCAATCCTGCCTACACTTAATACAACCATAACAAAAATAATAGAAATCAAAAGTGGATTAAACAGCGCCAGCTTTAATTTACGCTTTAACAGTGCTCCGATTTCATATCCAATGAGACTGATTACTACACCAAAGAAAAGGGTATCTCCTGCAAAATTATTCATTTTCTTCTTTCTCCCTTCCCTTTCGTATCACATTCTGTGTCACTCTTCCGGTCACGACCATAACAATAATCGTCGTAAGTACTGTAATGACAATCACCGGCACAATAGTCGGACGCAGAACGCTCCAGGAGTCCAGAAGTCCTACTGCTGCCGGAATAAACATCACCGGCATAATTTCAATTAAGAATACCGCAGTGTCCTTCACCTGTTCTATCTTAACGATACCCGTTACCAGAGCAAGCAGCATTAACACCAGTCCGTAAATGCTTGCAGGAACCGGTAATGGCAGCACCATATGCAGAATTTCTCCAGCAAAAGAAATTGCCAGAATTAAAAAAAACTGTCTAAAATACTTCATTTCTAAATCCTCCGATTGGTATTACCAATCAAAGAGTATAATACAAAAGAAGTAAAAAGACAAGTTTTATTTAATGATTTTTCAAAATTTTATTCATTTTCTAATTCTATAAAATCTGAATACTGTTTCCCTCTGTATGCTTTGCCGCTTTTTTCTTTTTTACCAGTTCGCCCGAAAATTCACTCATATTTCGAAAGGTATAATTCCTATTACTTATCATAGCAATAGAAAGTGTTACCAGTGGAAAATACTCTTCACCACCTTTCTTTTAAATATAATAATACTTAAGCTGTCTATAAAGAGCATTTTTCTAAGAATTAGAACCTGCAATTAACTCATCCAGAGTACCAAAATGGTAGCCCATTTCTTCCCACTTTGTAAGTAGTTCATCTAATATTTCACCATTGGTCTTTGAAGTATTGTGCAGCAGCACTATAGCTCCCGGATGAATACGTCCGGTGAGTTTTTCAAAGGCCTCTTCTTTTGTTGGCTGATTATCCGGATCCCAGTCCACATAGGCAAGACTCCAGAAAAAAGTATAATAACCTAATTCTTTTGCCATTTTCAGATTTGATTCACTGTATTTCCCCTGAGGCGGCCGGTAAAATTTAACCATCTCCTTGTCTGTAATCTCTTCATAAAGTAACTTGACATCTTCAACTTCCTTTTGAAATGACGATACATCTGCAATTTCTGACATATCCGGATGATGATAAGTATGGTTTCCTACGGTATGACCTTCTTCCACCATTTTCCTTACCAGATCCGGGCTGGTCTCTAAGAAATGCCCTACTACAAAGAAGGTTGCTTTTACATCATGCTTTTTCAATGCTTCCAGTATCTTCTCCGTATTTCCATTCTCATAGCCGCAGTCAAAGGTCAGGTAAATCACCTTATCATCGCCATTACCAATAAAATATGTATTATATTTCCGCAATTCTTCCGGTGTGGCATTTCCGGTTGGCTGTGTCCCCGATTCACCAAATCCAAGTCCCCAGTTCTCTGTTGTAGATGCCACTGCATTTACTCCCAGTAAGCCGCCATTCTGCCAGCTTTTTACCAGCACTGCACTCCCACGGCCTGCGCAAAATACCAATGCCAGCATTACCGCCACTGCCAGTATCCTTTTCCATTTTTTCATAAAAAAAGCCTCATATACTCTTTCTAAAGTATATGAGACTTCTTTTATCTCATGCTTTTCATTTTAGTTCTTTCAGTCATTTACTCTACTGCCTTGAATGCTTCCTCTAAGTCTTCAATAATATCGTCGATATTTTCTGTTCCGATAGAAAGGCGGATGGTATTCGGTTTGATTCCCTGCTCTTCTAATTCTTCAGCACTAAGCTGGGAATGTGTGGTTGATGCAGGATGAATCACCAGAGATTTTACATCTGCAACATTTGCCAGTAAGGAGAAGATTTCCAGATTGTCGATGAAATCTTTTGCCTTTCTGTCATCACCTTTGATTTCAAAGGTAAAGATAGAACCGCCACCGTTCGGGAAGTATTTCTTATATAATTCCTGCTGCTTTGGATCTGTACTTACTGCAGGATGATTTACACGTTCCACCTGTGGATGATTATTTAAGAACTCTACTACCTTCAATGCATTCTGTACATGACGTTCTACTCTTAAGGATAATGTCTCTAATCCCTGTAAGAAGATAAATGCATGGAACGGAGATAAAGTTGCTCCGGTATCACGAAGTAAGATTGCACGAATCTTGGTTACAAATGCTGCCGGTCCTACTGCCTTGGTAAAGCTGATGCCATGATAACTTGGGTTTGGCTCAGTTAAAGATGCAAATTTTCCACTTGCCTCCCAGTCAAATTTTCCGCTGTCTACGATAACTCCACCAATTGTTGTTCCGTGTCCACCAATGAATTTTGTTGCAGAATGTACCACGATGTCTGCGCCATACTCAATCGGACGAACCAGATAAGGTGTTGCAAAAGTGTTATCTACGACTAATGGAATCTTGTGTGCATGTGCTACTTTTGCGATGGCTTCAATATCAGCTACGTCTGAGTTAGGATTTCCTAATGTCTCAATATATAAAGCTTTTGTATTGTCTTTAATTGCTGCTTCAAATGCTTCCGGCTCCGGCTCAACAAAGGTTGTTGTAATGCCGTACTGTGGAAGTGTATGCTCCAACAGGTTATAAGAACCACCATAGATATTCTTTGCAGCTACAATATGGTCACCATTCTGTGCAAGATTTTCAATCGTATAAGTAATTGCTGCTGCTCCGGATGCTACTGCCAACGCTGCAACTCCACCCTCTAATGCTGCAATTCTCTTCTCAAATACATCTTCTGTCGGATTCGTAAGTCTTCCATAAATATTTCCTGCATCTGCAAGACCAAATCTTGCTTCCGCATGGTCGCTGTTGCGGAATACATAAGATGATGTCTGATAAATAGGTACTGCTCTTGCATCTGTCACCGGATCCGGATTTTCCTGTCCTACATGTAACTGTAAAGTTTCAAATTTTAAATTACGTTCTGCTCTGCTTTTCTTTGTGCTCATCTTCTTTTTCTCCGTTCTGTTATTTATTTCTGTCACTCTGATGTTACATCAGATTTTTTCTATTCTACTGCAAATTACTCTGTAAATAAAGCTGTTGAATAATATCTGTCTCCATTGTCCGGTAATAAAGCTACAATTGTTTTTCCTTTATTTTCAGGTCTCTTTGCCAGTTCAATTGCTGCATAAGCTGCTGCTCCGGAAGAAATTCCTACTAATACGCCCTCTTTGTGTGCAATTTCTTTTGCCACACGGAAAGCATCTTCGTTCTCTACCGGAAATACCTCATCATATACTCTGGTGTTTAATACATCCGGTACGAATCCTGCACCGATACCCTGAATCTTATGTGCTCCACTCTTACCTTCGGATAATACCGGTGAAGATGCCGGCTCTACTGCTACAACTTTAACATCTGCTTTCTGCTCTTTTAAGTATTCACCGGTTCCTGTTACGGTTCCACCTGTACCAACTCCTGCTACAAAGATGTCTACTGCTCCGTCCGTATCTTTCCAGATTTCCGGTCCTGTTGTCTCTTTGTGTACTTTTGGATTCGCAGGGTTTACAAACTGTCCAGGGATAAAGCTGTTTGGAATCTCTTTTGCAAGTTCATCCGCTTTTGCAATTGCACCTTTCATTCCTTTGCTTGCTTCTGTCAGAACAATTTCTGCACCGTAAGCCTTTAAGATGTTTCTACGTTCAACACTCATGGATTCCGGCATAGTAAGAATGATACGGTATCCTTTGGCTGCCGCAAGTGCTGCAAGACCAATTCCTGTATTTCCGGATGTCGGCTCGATAATAACAGAACCTTCTTTTAACTGTCCTTTTGCTTCTGCATCTTCAATCATTGCTTTTGCGATACGGTCCTTTACGCTTCCTGCCGGATTGAAATATTCCAGTTTGAAAAGTAATTTTGCTTCTAAGTTATACGCCTTTTCTAAATTAACTGCCTCGATTAATGGTGTATTTCCAATCAGTCCTAATGTTCCTTTATAAATGTTTGCCATGATAATAATCTCCTTTTCCCTAAATTCATATATTTCCTATCTGTTTGATATGTATTAAGTATAATATAAAACGATGTGTACCAATTGTCAAGACTTTTTTCAAATAAATTATTTAAAATATTTTGTTTCATTGGTACACATCGACCTCGTCCATTTAAATGACATAATCGCTGCTGATATCCTGCTGCCATTCCATCAAATCCTCTAACGTATACCTGTCTACTACACTCTTAATCGCATCGTTTAATTCTTTCCAGATACGAAGTGTTACACATTCTGACTGACGCTCACAGGTGTTCACCTCATCCTCAAGACACGATACCGGTGCAAGACTTCCTTCTACCTGACGTAATATCATCCCTATCGTATATTCCTTCGGTGTCTTTGATAAACGATATCCTCCCTGGGGGCCTCTGATGCTCTTAACAAACCCTGCCCGTACCAGTGTAGAAATAATCTGTTCCAAGTATTTCATGGAAATATCCTGACGTTCCGCAACATCTTTAAGACGTACCGGTTCAACTTCATCATTCATTGCTATATCAAGAAGAAGTCGGACAGCATAACGTCCCTTTGTTGAAATCTTCATACTGTACCTCCATTTCTATTTGTCTATGGGTACAGTATATTCCTTTTTTCCTACTATGTCAATAGGGATATGTTGTTTTAATATTCTTCCTCTTCTTCACCCTCAGAGATGTCGTTCTTCGGCTTCTTTAAGCCTTCAATGACAATGCCATTCTTCTCAGCATAATCCCAAAGTGCAGCATGAATACCTTCTTCTGCCAGAAGGGAACAATGCACTTTAACCGGTGGAAGTCCGTCTAATGCTTCCATTACTGCTTTATTGGTTACAAGTAATGCTTCCTGTACGGTCTTTCCCTTTACCAGTTCTGTTGCCATACTACTGGTTGCAACTGCAGCACCACAGCCAAAGGTCTTAAACTTACAGTCCTGAATCACACCATTATCATCAATATCTAGATAGATTCGCATGATATCACCGCATTTTGCATTTCCTACTGTTCCTACTCCGCTGGCATTTTCAATCTCCCCTACATTTCTCGGATTCTGAAAATGATCCATAACTTTTTCACTATACATAATCGTTACTCCTTTTCTTCTCTATTACTGCTGGTTCTTTACAAAATCTTCGTATAACGGTGACATGCTGCGTAAATGTGCAACAATCTCTTTGATTGCATCTACCGTGGTGTCAATCTGCTCTTTGGTGGTATCTGCGCCTAAAGTCAGGCGGAGTGAACCATGTGCAATCTCATGTGGCAGACCAATTGCCAGCAATACATGAGACGGGTCTAAGGAACCGGAAGTACATGCTGAACCGGAGGATGCACAAATCCCCTTCATATCTAACATAATCAGCATGGATTCTCCCTCCACAAAACGGAAGCATGCATTGACATTATTGGCAAGACGATGCTCTCTGTCTCCATTGATTTTCACATATGGGATTTCCTTTTCAAAACGGGAAATCATATAATCTCTCAATTCTCTTTCTCTTGCAGTACGCTCTTCCATGGAAGCAAATGCCAGTTCTGCAGCTTTACCGAAGCCTACGATTCCCGGTACATTTTCCGTTCCGGCTCTTCTCTTTCTCTCCTGTGCACCACCATGTACAAAGGAGCGGATTTTTACACCTTTTCTGATATAGAGGAAACCGATTCCCTTTGGTCCGTTTAATTTATGGCCACTGCTGCTTAACATATCAATATTCATTTCATCTACCTGGATTGGCTCCTGACCAAATGCCTGTACTGCATCAGTATGGAATAAAACTCCATGTGCCTTGGCAATTGCACCAATCTCTGCAATCGGCTCGATGGTACCAATCTCATTGTTGGCAAACATAATAGAAATCAGAATGGTATCCGGACGGATTGCAGCTTCTACATCTGCCGGATTGATACATCCATTCTCATCCACATCAAGATAAGTTACCTCAAAGCCCTGTCTTTCCAACCATTCACAGGTATGAAGAATTGCATGATGCTCAATCTTACTGGTGATGATATGTTTTCCTTTTTCTTTATAAGCTTCTGCTGTTGCTTTCAGTGCCCAGTTATCAGATTCACTTCCACCTGCCGTAAAATATATTTCTTCCGGTTTTGCACCGATTCCTGCTGCAATAATATCTCTGGCCCTTGTTACTGCCTTGCGGCTTTCCTCACCTAATGCATAAATGGTAGATGCATTTCCATAATACTGGGTAAAATAAGGAAGCATTGCCTCCACTACCCGCTCGTCCGTTCTTGTTGTTGCCGCATTGTCCAGATAGATTAATTCCATCGGTTTTCCTCCTTTATCAATTTGCTTTATCAGCTATTTTCGTCCTATTTCCAAGTAATTCAGTCGGAACTAAGAATAACACCTTAGGAATAGTATGTCAATCTTCTGCCTGGATTTATTCCTTTTGTACTTTTATTTATCCAAGAGGGTTAAAAGGGGAAAGGGCAGCTTTCGCTGCCCTTTCCATCTATCCTCTTATTTCAGACGATATACATTATAAAAACTAAACTCTCCTGTTTGCAGTTTTGCTCTGCTTAGACTCTTTTACGTCTTCTGTAAAGTACAACTACCGCTGCTCCTGCAACGAATAACAATACTACCATGCATGCAATCGGAGTATTATCTCCTGTCTTAACCTGCTTCTCTGCTGTTACAGCAGGTGTTGCATTCGGAGTTGTAGATGCTGCTAGTTTCATATCTGTATTGCTAAGTACAATAACATACTCAGATGCATGTGAGAATTTGAAATCAACGGTTCCGTCTGCATTTACCTTTACAGCCTGAACATATTCTAATGCTCCGGTCTTTTCATTATAATAGTAAAGGTTTGCATATTTTCCACTGTTCTCTGCACCAACGTTGACACGAAGTGTAGCATCAAATCCAAATGCTCCGTCATGTGCCAGTGAAAGTTCAATGGTCTTGTTGTCTCCAGCTAATGCTTTAATCTTATCAGCCGGGATGCTGCTCTTACCTACGGTTACACCGAGGTCTATTGCATCTTTTAATTTACTTACAATGTTCTTTCCGTTTACAATCCAGCTTACGTTGTCGTTCAGCTTGAAGGTAATGGTAATATCTTTTCCAATCATGCCATTGAATACTTCTGCCGGAACTTTTGTGGTATCTGGCATTGTAACATTAATCTTTGCTGTATCTCCTACAGCATCAATGGTATCAATTACTTCCTGGAAATCTTTACCCGGAACAGTAATGTCAAGATTAATCTTTTTATCTGCTCTCAGCACTACAGTACCGCCATCCTTTGCTGCCGGAATAGTAACTGTTACTGTCTTATCAGAAGAAACAGTATATGTTTTACCATCATAAAGATTTACAACTGTATTTCCTGCATTTGCATTAACCGGAACTTTTACTTCTTTTGCGGTATCCTTGATATTCATACCAACATATAAGGTTGTTCCTCCATAGGATCTTGAAACTACATCATAGCCTTCCTCATCAGAACTTGCCACAACCTTTCTGCTTCCTCTTGCAAATACATCTGTGTATGCATTACGGATGCTCAGCAGATTCTTATAATGCTGATAAGTTACATTGTCCTCTGTTGCCAGAGAGAAATCCATGTCATATCTATTAGTCTGGTATGGATAATTATTTAATCCGCTTAAACCAACTTCTTCACCATAATAGATCACCGGAATACCCTTTGCAGTAAGCTGTAAGGTAGCTGCAACTAACGCTGCTGATGTTGCCTCATCCTCGGTATATCCTTTTCCGTTCATTAAGGACGCCTTAAATCCATCTTCATCATGACTGCTTAAGAACTGACCTGTCATGTATGCGTTATTAAGTGCTGTATTTCTGGAAGAAAGGAAGCTTTCTACAGAAGAAATATTACCACTGACAAAGCTTGTTGCCTGGTCATTAAAATCAAAATCAAGGTCTGCATCCATCTGACCGGTACCTAAGGTACTACCATTTGACGCATATCCTGCGCCATAATATTCTCCAATCATCTTGAAGGATGGATTTACTTCTGTTGTAGAATTTTTAAGTGCTGCCCATGTTGTACTATCAACATGCTTTACTGTATCTACACGGAAATAGTCAACACCATAATCCTTCATCCATGATGTCTGCCATTCTACTAATTTTGCCCTGACATCTGCATTTTCTGTTGCAAAATCCGGCAAGCCAGACTGCCATGATTTAATATCGCCTTCACTGACGCTCTTATCCCTAAGCATATCAGCAAATGTTGATTCTGTACCATATCCAGCATGGTTTACAACAATATCAACCATAATACGCATGCCACGTTTATGTGCTTCGCTAATCATAGTTTCAAATTCTTCTGTTGTACCAAGTGTCGGATTCAATTTTGTAAAATCACTTGCCCAGTATCCATGGTATGCTGCATTATAAGGAACATCTTCTGAACCCTCATCTGTTACAGCTACACCTTTCACATTCTCTACAATTGGCGTAATCCAGATTGTATTTACACCTAAATCCTGTAAGTAATCTAACTTGGTTGTTACACCTGCAAAATCTCCACCATGATACAGTCCCGGATTGTCTCCGTATGTATCTGCACCACTTGCTGTATTGTTAGATTCATTGCCATCAAAGAAGCGGTCTGTCACCATAAAGTAAACAACAGATTCATCCCAGTCGAAATCATTTTTGTTTTCCTTCACACGGTCTGTGATTTCAACATCCACTGTAGTACTGAATTTATTACCGTACTGGTCTGTTACAGTAATTGGTAATGTCTTAATTCCTAATGTTGTATCTGTTGTTGCAGAAATGGTAACTGCCTGCAGTTCCGGTTCAATCGGCATTGCACTGCTTCCACCAAGAGAAGAAACATCAATACTTGCACTTGCTACTTCAAGTTTCTGAGTGTCTGTATCAGCCTGTTCAACCTTAAACTTAACAACATCATTTTCATTGTAGTTAAAGGATTTATTCATAACTTCTGCTGTAACTGTTGCATTTAATTTATAGTATTCAAAATATGAGTAATCTGCTTTCTTGTACTCTTCACTGTTTGAATTGAATGCATCTACAACATAAGTTCCATTTGCTTTGTAACGATAATGTGTTTTACCATCTGTCAAGCCGCTCTTTACATACTCAAAACGCTTTGTTGTATCATTGTATGTCATTGGATACTCTGTTCCGTCTACATCAACAGATACTGTCATATCCTTTAAGGTGCCATCTACAAATGCAGCATCATCACGATAGTAATATGATACCTGTTGATTTTCTGCATCTACTTCATAGCCAGTATTATATGGCATAGCAATTTCCGGCTCACTGCCGGCTTTCATGCTGGCATAGATAACCTTCTGGTCAGAAGGGAATGTAACTGAATGGTCTCCACCATCTTTAATCCATGGGTCACCTGTTGAATCTAATGCAATACAAAAATCAACCTTTGTGCAGGATGGTTTTGCAGGAATCGTTACTGTCCATTTATCTCCACCTACGTATGTAAAATCGGTTAATACTGAAGCATATCCTGATGACCATGTATAGAACTGTGGTGTAATACCTTTTTCTTTTAATCCTGGATTCTCATAATCCAATACAAGGTATCTCTTTTCCGTTGGTACGATTACAGGTTTCTCATGAACCGGATCTGAACCATCCACATAATATAATACCTCATTCTCATCACCGCTTATTGTAAAAGAACGGTCTGCGGTATCAGAGCCGCCATCCCATCCCTGTGTTATGTCATAACGTGCCTTTAATCCTACTGTTTTTCCCACATTACTGCCGGCAACTGTAATGGTCTTTTTAAACCATGTCACATTATTTGCAGCATCATATTCTGTTTCATCAAAAACATATGATCCATTTAATCCGGCATTCCACATCCACATATCAACTTTTCCCATGTCTGTGTCTGTTGATAAATCTTCATTGTAATAATACATTGTAAATGTATGGTCTGGAACCGGTGCCTCCCAGCTGTCCGGTGCTGTTTTATATACGGTTGTATCACCACCACTTTTGGTTCCGGTAACCCAGAGTTCAGTACTTGTTGATGTTACAGAAACATCAATATTATCCGTCTGTGTCCCACTGTTATTATTAAAAATACAGCTGAAATTCTGTTTTACATCCTGTGTATATACTACATCATACCATCCGGAATGGTCAGCATTTTCTGAAATCTGTCCGCCCGGCCATTCTTTTCCAACACCTGCTCCTGTTGCAGAGGCATCTGCTCCCCACATATGATTGTAAATAGTGCTTCCCATTCCTGAAGCAAGATAATGAATGGTTGTAACATATTTCCAATCAGCAGGTTTTGTCTCTGACAAAGAACCATCAAACCAGTACTCTGCTTCTGCCTTTCCTTTTGTAGAAAGTGTTACTTCATCTAACTGTTTTCCATGTCCATCATCATTTAAAATGAGATTATAATCTGTACTGTTATCTAATGTCAGATGCATTGTATACCAGCCTTCATGACCTTCTGCTGCAGTCATGGTTTTTCCCGGCCATTCACCTGCCGGCTTATTGGTCTCCTTATATACATATGCCGCAACATCATTGCCTAATGTGCTCT
>ERZ827101.1260-NODE-1260-length-32059-cov-4.711317_pt1 | contig 32059 bp, 20 predicted proteins | sample MGYA00519869_ERZ827101 | MGnify/ENA primary metagenome ERZ827101 (study PRJEB31778, sample SAMEA3449256) | human gut metagenome | biome: human gut; feature: human-associated habitat; material: faeces | place: United Kingdom | collected 2010/2012 ...
ACTTTTTCTTCTTGTCAAGAACATCTCAACGATTCGTTTGAATACATCTCAATGTTGCTTGATTTTCTGCCTCTCGTTCGAAGCAGGTTGCGAACTATATAGGGTTCATTTCGTCATGTCAAGGGCAAAAAAATCCGCGGTCTCATGGAACGCGGATTTCTGCGCTTTAGCTACGGATCAGGCCGGCGGCCTCCAGCTCCCTGCGGCGGCTCTCTTTGAGGACATTCACCCAAATCCGCTTTTCGCCGTCCTCATTGGCTTCCAAGTAGACGCCCTGAAGTTCAGGGGCGAATCCCGGGAACCGATTGACGCCGACGGCCAGCGCTTCGAAATACGCCCTCACCGCACCGCCCCAGATTTCACCCGGAACACAGCAGATGACGCCGGGCGGATACGGCAGCGCGCCTTCCAAGGCGATGCGACCCTCGGCCTCAGCGAGCGGAATGTACTCAGCATTGCCGCGCATAAATTCAAAGTTCGCCTGCTGAGCAGACATGACAGCCTTGGGAAAATGTTCCCGGCGGAACATGGCTTTCTGCAGATCCTTAATATTGAATTCGCGGGAGAAATCGTGCATTTCCTGACAAAGCTCGCGAATGCGGTAACCCTCGTAGCGCTCTTCCCAGTCGCGGTAAACCTGCGGAATCACCTCCTTCATCGGCGCATTGGCGTCGAGCAGACGCTCAAACCGGGCAATCTGCGTTGTCAAGGACGAGATCTTGGCTGTCGTCTGCGACGGCGTCAGCAGGAAGAGAATCGAGTTCAGGTCACACTTCTCGGGCACAACGCCGTGCGCACGAAGGTAGTTGGCCAGAATCGTCGCGGGCACGCCGAAGTCCTCGTACTCGCCGGTTTCGGTATCAATGCCCGGCGTCGTTAAGAGGAATTTGCACGGATCCACAAAGTACTGGTTGGAGCCGTATCCTTCAAAGGCATGCCATTTCGCCCCCGGTTCAAATTTAAAGAACCTCAGGTCGCGTGCGATTTCCTCTGTGGGATAGCTCTCCCACGGACGACCGATCACAACCGGCGGCACAAAAGGCTGAATGTAGCGGCAGGTGCGCTTCAACTGCTTGCGCGCCTCAATGCCGATCTTCACGCATTCCGCCCAAATACGGCGTCCCGAGACGCCCGAATGCATCTTGGCATTGATGTCGATCGAGGCAAAAAGCGGATAGAAGGGAGAGGTAGACGCATGAAGCATAAAGGCGTTGTTCACCTGCTTATGCGTCACATACCGCGCCTGCCCTTTCACATGGGCATCCTTTTTGTGAATCTGCGAGGTCTGTGAAAAACCCGCCTGCTGCTTATGCACGGACTGCGTGACGAAAATACCCGGATCGTCAGGTCCGAGCTCAAGGAGCAGCGGCGAGCAGTCTTTCATCATCGGAATGAACTGCTCGTAACCCACCCAGGCAGAGTCAAAGAGAATGTAGTCGCACAAGCCTCCGATGCGGTCCACCACCTGACGGGCGTTATAGATGGTGCCGTCATAGGTGCCAAGCTGAATCACAGCGCAGCGGAAGGGTCTCGGCGCATCGGCCTTTTCCGGCGCAATCTCAGCAACACGGCGGCGCAGCTCCGCTTCGTCAAAGCACGCATCATCAATGCCGCCGATAAACCCATACGGATTGCGGGATGTTTCCAGATACACCGGACGAGCACCGGCAAGCACCAGCGCCCCCTGATGACAGGATTTATGGTTGTTGCGGTCAAAGAGCACCAAATCGCCCGGGGTGAGGAGCGAAGAAAGCACCACTTTGTTCGAAGTAGACGTACCGTTGAGCACAAAGTACGTCTTGTCGGCATTGAACACCTTGGCTGCATGCTTTTCGGCCTCAGCCGCGGCCCCCTCATGAATCAGCAGGTCCCCCATGTCCACGTCCGCATTGCACAGATCGGCACGGAAGATGGTTTCACCGAAAAAGTTGGTAAATTCACGCCCGGCCGGATGACGGCGGAAGAACGCGCCGCCTTGGTGCCCCGGGCAGTCGAACTGCTCGTTGGCTGTACTGACGTAGCGGCGAAGACTGCGAAAGAACGGCGGCAGAATCTTTTCCTCATAACTCGTCGCCGCATCCACAAGCTGTCGGACGAAGTAGGCCTCTTCGACCGGATCGTCGTTGACGACGCCCATGCAGCGTCCGATCAGTTCGTCGGGCACGTAGCGGCCTCGTTCAACAAAAATGAAAATCGGAATGCCGAAGCCGTAAGCCTCAATGCGGTCGAGTTCGCCCACTTCGGCGTCCTCTACTGACATGAGCACCACGCTCGTCTCTGTCATTTCTGCTTCGGAAAGCTTCACGACGACCCGATCCTTCGGGAAGTTTTGGAAGGACACGTTGTTGCTCACGGCAATGGCAAGCTTCTGCATGACGAAAGATCCTGAAATGAAATGGCGGCGGCCAATGGAATGCCGGCGCGCGTATCTTAACGGGAGAAGGTGCGGATTTTGAAGCACTGCAGACAGTTCGAGCGGCCTGCAGCATAAAAATGCTGAAGCCGCGCAAGGCGATGCGGCCTCCCGCGGCTTCATTCATTTAAGCATACCGGCCGCTCAAGATGTCGGCCGGCAGGCACTCACCTGATCAGCCGACCCACTGGCGGGCGTTGCGGAACATGCGCATCCACCCGGAGGCTTCTGACCATCGAGCCGGATGCCACGAGAGCTGAACAGCACGGTGGCTGCGTTCCGGATGAGGCATCATGATCGTAAAGCGCCCGTCATCGGTCGTGAACGCCGTGAGGCCGCCTTCGGAACCATTCGGGTTCTGCGGATAGTAGACCGCAGGCTTTCCATTGCCGTCAACAAATCGGGCCGCAGCGTGCGAGAGCACCTCGTCTTCGGGCTTGAGGAATTCGACGCGGCCCTCGCCGTGGCTATTGACGATCGGCATCACCGAACCGGCCATTCCGGCGAAAAGAATCGAGGGGGACTCGAGAATTTCAACCGAAACGAGGCGTGCTTCAAACTGTTCAGAACGATTGCGCAGGAACTGCGGCCAGTGTGAAGCCCCCGGGATGAGCGAACGCAGACGGCTCATCATCTGGCAGCCGTTGCAGACGCCAAGACCAAACGTGTCGCCGCGCTCAAAGAAGGTGCGGAACATGGCCGAAAGACGATCATTGTTGAGAATCGTCGCCGCCCAGCCGCCGCCGGCGCCGAGAACGTCGCCGTAAGAGAACCCGCCGCAGGCTGCCAGACCCTTGAAACCCGAAAGATCCAGACGTCCCGAGAGGAGATCGGTCATATGAACATCCCAGGGTTCGAATCCGGCACGCAGGAAGGCCGCAGCCATTTCGTTCTGTGAGTTCACGCCTTCTTCACGCAGGATGGCAATCTTCGGACGAACGCCGGACGCAATGAAGGGCGCTGCGATGTCTTCATCGACATTGAACGTCGTCTTGGCGATGAGATTCGTCGCGCGCTCGGCAGAGATGCCTTCATACTCTTCATCTGCGCAGGCCGGATTGTCGCGGCCGCGGGCAATGAGATGCGAAGTTTCGCTCCAGGCGGACTGGAGCTTCTCGCGCGGGAAGACCGCAAGCGTCTCACCGTTGGCGCAGACTTCAAGCGCGTCGCTCTTGATAAATTCACCCACGAAATGGCAGCAATCGGCCAGACCGGCCGCACGCATTTCAGCAACCACTTCCTTCACGCGGTCGCTCGGAACCTGAATCAAGGCGCCGAGCTCTTCGTTAAAGAGCGTATTGAGAACCGTTGCGCCGTGAGCTTCTAGGAGAGAGTCGAGCGTGAGGCGGATGCCGATGCGGGAAGCAAACTGCATTTCCGCCGCCGCAGCAAAGAGACCTCCGTCAGCACGATCGTGATAGCTCATCACGCAGCCCGAAAGCTCGAGCTTGCGCAGCGACGTGACAAAGCGGCCGAGCAGCGTCGGATCTTCGCAGTCGGGCGCCGTATCGCCGAAGCGCTGCGTCGTCTGAGCGAGGATCGAGCCGCCCATGCGGTTTTTGCCCAGGCCCAAATCCACCAAAACCAGCATGCTGTCTTCAAGAACAGGCGTCTTTTTGATTTCAGGGGTGAGCGTCAGCATCGCATTCGTCACCGGAGCGGCAGCCGAAACGATGAGCGACACCGGAGAGGTGACCGTCTTCTTTTCGCCGGCATCTGTCCAGCTCGTGCGCATGGAGAGCGAATCCTTGCCGACCGGAATCGAAATGCCCAAGCCGATGCAGAATTCACTGGCGGCCTTCACGGCGTCAAAGAGACGCGCATCTTCACCGGGAGCGCCGCAGGCGGCCATCCAGTTAGCCGAAAGCTTCACGCGGGCGAGTTCGATATCGGCCGCGGCAATGTTCGTGACGGCTTCACCAATCGCCATGCGGCTCGCGGCAGCGGAATCGATCACAGCCAAGGGCGTACGTTCGCCGACGGCCATAGCTTCACCGCGATGAGTCGTAAACCCAAGCGTCGTAACGGCACAGTCGGCTACCGGAACCTGCCAGGGGCCGACCATCTGGTCGCGTGCGGTCAGGCCGCCCACCGAGCGGTCGCCGATCGTGATGAGGAAGGACTTCGAACCCACCGTCGGATGGCGCATCACATCGTACGCCGCAGCCTCGAGCTCAATGCCTTCTTCGGCAAAGGCCGTGAGCACCTTGTCTTCGTGCTTGACGTTGCGGTGCATACGGGGAGCCTTGCCGAGGAGAACCTCCATCGGCATATTCACAGCGTCGTCTTCGCCGGGGCGCTCCACCTTGAGGTCGCTCTTTTCCGTAATGTGACCGATCACCGCATAGGGGCAGCGTTCACGGCGGCAGAAGGCGTCAAACTTGTCGAGTCCGGCGGGATCGAGCGCAATCACATAGCGTTCCTGTGATTCGTTGCACCAGATTTCCAAGGGCGACATGCCAGTTTCTTCAACCGGAACCTTCGAGAGGTCAAACTGCGCGCCCTTGCCCGAGAGATCGGCGAGCTCAGGCATTGCGTTGGAAAGGCCGCCAGCGCCGACGTCATGGATAGCCAGGATCGGGTTGGCTTCGCCCATCGACCAGCAGCGGTCGATCACTTCCTGAGCACGACGTTCCATTTCCGGATTGCCGCGCTGCACGCTGTCAAAGTCGAGTGCTTCGGAATTGGCGCCCGTATTCATCGAGCTTGCTGCGCCGCCGCCCAAACCGATGTGCATGCCCGGGCCGCCGAGGACGATCAGCAGGCTGCCCGCCGGAGGCGTCAGCTTCTTCGTCTGATCATCGCGGATGTTGCCGATGCCGCCCGCGAGCATGATGGGCTTGTGGTAGCCGTAACGCACGCCGCCCACATTGGCTTCAAAAGTACGGAAGTAGCCGAGCAGATTCGGACGGCCGAATTCGTTGTTGAATGCCGCGCCCCCCAAGGGACCTTCAGTCATGATGGAAAGCGGCGTAGCGATGCGGCCGGGCGCGCCGTAGGGCTGCGCGTTTTCGACGCCCGCAGAGCAGTCGGAATCGTCTTCCCACTTGTGCGGGGCTTCGCTCAGACGAAGCGCCGAAGTCGTAAAGCCCGTGAGACCCGCTTTCGGATGTGCGCCGCGACCAGTCGCGCCTTCATCTCGGATTTCGCCGCCCGAGCCGGTAGACGCACCGGGGAACGGAGAAATGGCGGTCGGATGGTTATGCGTTTCAACCTTAAAGACCGTATGCGTACGCTCGGTCTTCATTTCAAAGGTTGAGCCGAAAGGATCCGCATCGCTCGGGCGCGGATAGAGGCGCTCAACGTCACGGCCTTCAAAGATTGCCGCATTATCGGCATAGGCCGTAATGGTGAACTGCGGAGCAGCCTTGTGCGTTGCACGGATCATGCCGAAAAGCGTTTCAGCCTTCTTTTCTCCGTCAATCGTCCATTCGGCGTTGAAGATCTTGTGACGGCAGTGTTCCGAATTAGCCTGCGCAAACATCATCAGTTCAACGTCAGTCGGATCACGCTGAAGTTTTTCGAAGGCGTCTGCCAAGTAGGCGATTTCATCGTCGGAAAGCGCAAGACCCATGTCCGCATTGGCTTCTTCAAGCGCCTTACGGCCCTGAGCCAAAAGCGGCACCGTTTCCATCGGACGACCCTGCAGATCTACAAAGAGGTTCTGAACAGGAAAATCCGGCGGCACCGCGGATTCCGTCATGCGGTCGTGAAGCAGCGCGGCAAGTGCACGCTTCTCATCTTCCGAAAGCACCGTGCCCGCTTTCATCTGCACGGAAAAGAGCGTGCCGCGTTCAACGCGGAGCACGCCGGCGACGCCGCAGTTGCCGACGATATCCGTTGCCTTCGAAGCCCAGGGCGAAATCGTGCCGAGGCGGGGAACGACCAGCACGTCAAACGTATTTTCAAGAACCTTGGACGGCGTGGGACCGTAGTTGAGAAGTGCCTGCAGGCGGTCAACCGATGCCGCATCAAGCTCCTTCTCAGCATGCACAAAATGAATGAAGCGGCTCGATACCGCTTCAACGGCGCTGTTGACCTTCTCGAGAGCGCGAAGCAGCCGCTCCTCACGAAAATCCGAAAGTGCGCGAGGCCCTTCGAGGTTGAAGACGATGCCGGCAATGGACGCCATGACTCAGTTCCTATTTGAAGAGAGGGATCAACTTTTTTACCCGCTGACTCGGCCGCATACAGATGGCCGAACGAGCATTTTGCGCGGAATTATAAAGGTGCGGCAGGGCGCACATAAGCCAAACGGCGCCGAAAACAAAAGATTCCGCTGTTATGATCCGCAGCATCGATGCGGAACCACAACGCCAGCGGGATATCGAGCCTGCGCATGAAGCGGGCAACCGCCGTTTTTCACGCCGAGGCCTTCATCATGATCAGGCCGACAACAATGAAGCCGGCTGCAGTCACCCGCATGAGTGAGAGTGATTCGCCGAACATAACGACGCCCGCCGCAAACGCACCGACAGCGCCGATCCCCGTCCAGACGACATATGCCGTGCCGAGCGGCAGCGTCCTCATGGCAAGCGCAAGGAGCGCGACTGAGCCAATCATCGCGAGCACAGTGATAAGGGACGGAATCAGCAGCGTGAAACCATTTGAAGCCTTCATGGCAACGGCCCAAAGCGTTTCAAGAATGCCTGCCGCAATTAAGTAGATCCAGGCCACAGAGGCCTCCTTCCTGAAAAAGAATGAAGCTCCGGGCCGTCCCGGGCAAGAGTTCCCAGACTGCCCCTTATTGCGGCGCAGCCGGATCGAGGTCGTCCTCGATAAGTTGAGGACCCATTCTCGCACGTGAAGCGCTCTGCGGAGCCCTTAAAACTTCGGGCGGCCCCCGAAAAAGGCGGCCGCCCGAATACTGACGGCTCTATCAGATTTCAAATCAGCGCATTATTCACGCCAGAGCGGCGCAGCCTCCGACTGCTTGTCGCGAAGCCACTTGTCAACCGCCGCTGCGCACTCACGCCCTTCAGCCAGAGCGTTGACGACAAGCGACTGACCGAACCGGCCGTCGCCCGCCGCAAAGATGCCTTCGGCAGCCGTGCGCCATGCTTCAGGACCGTCTACCGGCGCTGCAATGGAGCCGCGTTTATCGGTAGCCAGTCCCAACGCCTTCACAATGGCATGCGAAGGATGCGCGTAGCCCATCGCAATCAGCACAACGTCAGCCTTGACCTCGCTTTCGGTGCCTTCGATCGGCGTGATTTTGCGTCCGGGTCCCCATTTGACCTGTACGGTCTTCACGGACTCCACGGCATTCTTGCCTTCAAAGCTCACCGTATTGGTGGCAAAAAGCCGCGTGCACCCTTCTTCCTGAGAAGTAGAAGTCCGCTTAATATGGCGCCAGTCCGGCCACTCACGCATCAGATCGGCCTTGAGCGGCAGTTCGGCGTGATAGTCGAGCTGCGTCACGGAGGCAGCCCCCAGTCGGTTAGCCGTGCCGATGCAGTCGCTTGCCGTCTCGCCGCCGCCGATCACCACAACATGCTTGCCGCGGACCTGAACCGGATTGACGCCGCCCCCGGAATTCACCCGATTCTGTGCAATCAGGAAGTCAAGCGCGAAATGAATCCCGGAGAGCTCGCGCCCGGGGAGTTTCAAATCGCGCGGCACTTCAGCACCCAAAGCCAACACGACGGCGTCGTACTTGGCCTGAAGCGCTGCAATGGAAATGGTCGATTCCGCATCATCATGAACCCCCGGCTCAAGCGTTTCTCCGTCGGTCCCCGTGACGCGGGTGGAGAGCACGAAACGCACCCCCTCGCGCACAAGCTGATCGAGTCGGCGGTCAACCACCTTCTTGCCGAGCTTGAAGTCAGGAATGCCGTAGCGCAAAAGACCGCCCGGCTTATCCATCTTTTCGTAAACGGTAACCGCATGCCCCATCCGAGCAAGCTGCTGTGCCGCGGCCAGACCTGCTGGGCCAGAGCCCACCACAGCCACGCAGCAGCCCGTTGAGGCAGCTGCCGGCTGCGGCGTCACATAACCTCGGCTAAAGGCCACCTCGGCAATTTTCTTTTCGATCGCCTTGATCGAAACTGCATCGCGGTGAAGACCAAGCGTGCAGCCTTCCTCGCAGGGTGCGGGGCAGATGCGTCCGGTAATCTCCGGGAAGCTGTTGGTGGAATCGAGCACCCGCCAAGCCGATTCCCAGTCGCCGTCCGAGACGTACTGCTGGGTATCGGGCATGGTGTTGTGCAGCGGGCACTGGTGCTGACAGAAAGGGATCCCGCAGTCCATGCAGCGGGACGCCTGTTCACGCCCTTCAGTATCGGAATAAATCGCAATGAATTCGTTGAAGTGCTTAATTCGCTCCTCAACAGGTTCATGGCGTGGTTCCAAACGGGTGAATTTGAGAAAGCCTCCATCGAGTCCCATTTCAGTTCTCCTCCTTCTTGAGGCTCGCAAGAGCATGCTTGTATTCGAGCGGGAACACCTTCGTAAACCGGCCGAGCGCTGCCGGCCAGTCGGCGAGCATCTCACGCGCCGTCGGACTGCCGGTGAGTTCAGCATGGCGTTCAACGAGGCGCTTTAAGAGCACTTCATCCTTCTGACCGTAATGGAGCGGCTCATCGGAGCCCTGTTCGGCAGCAGGAAGCACATGCGAAAGCTCAAAGGCACCGTCGCTCATTTTTTCGGCCAGCTCATCGTTGGGATCCCAGACATAAGCGATGCCGCCCGACATGCCGGCCGCGAAGTTTCGGCCGGTTCGTCCGAGAATGACTGCCGTGCCGCCCGTCATGTATTCGCAGCCGTGGTCGCCGCACCCTTCTGCAACCGTCGATGCCCCGGAATTGCGCACAGCAAAGCGTTCGCCGACGACGCCGGAAATGAATGCCTCGCCGGACGTAGCGCCGTAGAGACAAGCATTGCCGGCAATGACGTTCTCGTTCGGGCGGCCGTCAAACGACGGGCTCTTTTTCACAGCGATCGAGCCGCCGGAGAGCCCCTTGCCGACGTAGTCGTTGGCGCCGCCCGTCAGACGAAGCGAAACGCCTTTGCCGAGGAAAGCGCCGAAGCTCTGACCCGCCGTCCCCACAAGCTCAAAGAGCGCGAAGTCGTCGGGCAGTTCCCCTTGCGCTTCCTGCGCGGCAATGCCCGAAAGCATCGTGCCGACGGCGCGGTCGGTATTGCCGACGCGGGTCTGCACCCGCATCGGGCGCTTAGCCTTCAGCGCTTCAGAAAGCTCGGCAGCATAGCGAAGGTCAAAGGCCTTCTCGAGCTCGTGATCCTGCGGCTCCGTCGAGAGCAGCGGGAAGCCCTTCGGATTGGGGAGCTTATAGAGGATCTTTTCGAGCGAGAGCTTCGAGGCCTTCAGGCCGTCGAGTCCCGAGCGCTTGCGAAGGTATTCCACATGACCGATCAGATCATCAAATTTCGCCACGCCGAGCTGCGCCATGATTTCGCGCACTTCCCGAGCGACAAAATGGAAGTAATTCTCCACATGTTCCGGGCGTCCCACGAACTGCCGGCGAAGCGCCGGATCCTGAGTCGCAATGCCGGCCGGGCAGGTGTTCTTCTGACACTTGCGCATCATCAGGCACCCCATTGCCACGAGCGGCGTCGTCCCGAAGCCGAATTCATCAGCGCCGAGCATGGCGCCGATCACAACGTCTCGGCCAGTCTTGATCTGCCCGTCCACCTGCAGCCGTACACGGCCGCGGAGATTATTCATGACGAGCGTCTGCTCCACTTCTGCGAGCCCGATTTCCCACGCGCTGCCGGCGTGCTTAATGGAGGTCGCCGGTGCCGCGCCGGTGCCGCCGTCATGTCCGGAAACCACAATGTGGTCCGCCTTGCACTTGGCCACGCCGGCAGCCACCGTGCCGATGCCGGCCTGAGAAACCAGCTTGACGCCGATGCCGGCATGCGGATTGGCGTACTTGAGGTCGAGAATGAGCTGAGCCAAATCCTCGATCGAGTAGATGTCGTGGTGAGGCGGCGGCGAAACCAGCCCGACGCCCGGCAGCGAATGGCGGAGCATGCCGATATATTTCGACACTTTCTTGCCCGGGAGCTGCCCGCCTTCACCGGGCTTCGCACCCTGAGCCATTTTGATCTGAATAAGGTCGCCGTGAGCAAGGTAGTCCGTGGTGACGCCGAAACGCCCAGAAGCAACCTGCCGAACGCGGGAGCGCAGGCTGTCGCCCGGGTGCAGGGGATAATCCACTTCGACATCGCCGCCGAGAATCGCCTTGAGCGACGTTTCTGTCGTCACCGGAGCATTGCGCCGAACGTCTTCACCGCCTTCGCCGGAGTTGCTCGCGCCTTTCATACGGTTCATCGCCACCGCCATCGTCACGTGAGCTTCGGTGGAAATGGCGCCGACAGACATCGCAGCCGTGGAGAAACGGCGAATGATTGACGCTTCGCTTTCAACGGACTCGAGCGGTATGGCCTTGCCCGGCACGAACTCAAAGAGTCCGCGAATGGTGAGAAGATCCCGGGCCTGATTGTTGATGAGCCCGGCATAGGTCTGGTACTCCGCCCAGCTGCCTTCACGCACGGCGCGCTGCAGATGCACGACCGCGTCGGGCGTCCAGAGATGGTGCTCGCCCCCCTGACGATACATGTACTGACCGCCCGCAGCGAGCGGAATCACCTTGTGCTCGATGGCTTCAAAAGCGCGCTTATGAACGGTTACGGCTTCTCCGGCGACATCAAAGAGATCGAGCCCTTCCACTGGACTCGGCGTATTGGTGAAGTACTGATCGATGAAGCTCTTTTTGAGGCCCACAGCCTCGAAGATCTGTGCGCCGATGTAGGACATGTAGGTCGAAATGCCCATGCGCGCCATGATCTTATTGAGACCCTTCATGATGGCGTGCAGATAGTTGTCGACATACTTTGCGCGCTCTTCCTCGTTCTTGGCGAGCGACTCCACCACCGCAAGCGCGAGATAGGGATGCACCGCTTCAGCACCATAGCCGCCGAGTACGGCAAAGTTATGAACGGATCGCGCTGACCCGGTTTCGACCACGAGACCAGTACTCGTACGGAGCCCTTCTTCCACGAGACACTGGTGCACGGCCGAAGTGGCGAGGAGCGCCGGAATGGCCACGCGTTCACGCGAAACTTTCCTGTCCGTGAGAATCAGAATGTTGATGCCGCTGCGGACCGCATCGACCGCTGCGGCGCGAATGCTTGCCAGACGCGCTTCAATTGCTTCGCGTCCCCACGCAAGCGGATAGGTAATGTCGATCTCTTTGGAATGGAACTTCCCGTCGGTAAAGTCCGCGATGGCACGAATACGTTCCATCTGTGCGCCGGTGAGCACGGGCTGCTCCACTTCGAGACGAACGGGCGGGTTCACGGCCATGATGTTCAGGAGGTCCGGACGGGGACCAATGAACGACACGAGTGACGTCACCATCGCTTCACGGATCGGATCGATCGGCGGATTGGTCACCTGAGCAAAAAGCTGCCGGAAATAGTCGTAGAGCATCTGCGGACGCTCGGACAGGCAGGCAAGCGGCGCATCGTTGCCCATGGACATCACCGGATCCTGACCTTGATAGGCCATGGACTTGAGAATGCGTTCCACGTCCTCACGGCTGAAGCCAAAGACGCGCATGAGTTCATTGCGTCCGAGCAAAAGGGGAGCGGAGGCAGGCGTCTGCGGAATATCGTCGAGACGGATGCGGATCTTGTCGATCCATTCGCGATAGGGATGCTGCGCAGCGAGCGAACCCTTCACCTCGTCATTGCTGATAATGCGGCCCTGCTCAAGGTCGAGCAAGAGAATCTTGCCCGGCTCCAGACGCCAGCGGCGGCGGATGCGGCTTTCGTCGATCACCGCGGCGCCCGACTCTGACGCGAGGATCACCAAATCGTCTTTCGTCTCCAGATATCGCGCCGGACGCAGACCGTTGCGGTCGAGAATCGCGCCGATTTGACGGCCGTTGGTGAAAGCGACCGCCGCCGGTCCGTCCCAGGGTTCCATCATGGCAGCGTTGTATTCGTAAAGCGCCCGCAGCCGAGGATTCATGGTCTTGTTCTTTTCCCAGGCTTCCGGAATCAGCATCAAGGCGGCCTGGGCAAGCGAGTAGCCCGCCATGGTCAAAAGCTCGAACGCATTGTCAAAGGATGCCGAGTCGCTTTGACCTTGGAAAATGAGCGGCCAGAGCTTTTTGAGATCGTCGCCGAGGACCGGTGAGGAAATGTGCTTTTCGCGCGCGAGAATCCAGTTGAAGTTGCCGCGCAGCGTATTGATTTCACCGTTGTGAGCGATGTAGCGGAAGGGGTGAGCGAGTTGCCACTGTGGGAAAGTGTTGGTTGAAAAGCGCTGGTGAATCATCGCCAGAGCGGAAATGCAGCGAGCGTCCTGCAGGTCACGGTAGTAGATGCCGACCTGTGTGGCCAAGAGCTGACCCTTATAGACCACGGTGCGCGCCGAGCACGAACAGATATAGAACTCTTTGCAGTGCTTGAGATGCAGATTCGCAATGGCAATGGAGGAGCGCTTGCGGATGATGTAGAGCTTGCGCTCGAGCGCGTCGGTCACCAGCACATCCGGGCTGTGGCCGATGAACACCTGACGGATGACCGGCTCTTTTTCGCGAACGACGAGCGACATGGGCATGGAACGGTCAATCGGCACGTCACGCCAGCCGAGAATCATTTGGCCTTCGGCCGCAACAGCGCGTTCAATCTCCTCTTCGCAGGCATGGCGTGAAGCCGCCTCCTGCGGAAGGAAGACCATGCCGACGCCGTATTCGCCGGCGGGCGGGAGCTTCACGCCCTGATTCATCATATCGTCGCGATAGAGCTGATCGGGTATCTGAATCAAGATGCCCGCACCGTCGCCCTGCAGGGGATCAGCGCCTACAGCGCCGCGGTGCCGCAGATTCTTCAGTACGTCGAGCGCCTGACTCACGATGCTGTGGCTCTTTTGGCCCTTGATGTGCGCAATGAAGCCGACGCCGCAGGCGTCGTGCTCAAATTCGCTTCGGTACAAGCCGCAGGAATTCGTCATGTTTCATCTTCCTCGGGATGCGGCCGTCTAAATCGACCGCCCCGCGTCGTGCTGCGCCTTCAAAGAGAGCGGCGTTTTCCGAGGACGCCTTTGAGAGCCGAAAGCTTTTAGAGCCAGAGGTCCCTCAACTGCTTCCCGAAGGGCAGACGGTTTGTCGTAGAGATCGCGGTCGCGCTCAGCGGGGAGGTCGGCGGCCGTGTCTCGGGGTTCTTACCGAAGAATGCTCGAGTTGACGAAGCGTAAGCGTCTTGCAGGCGCGTGGATTGGAGAGTTCGATTTGATCCATCACAAATAATACGAAATCGGGAGTTGTGCTTTTGAGTGGTTTACCTTACCTCCTCAGGCATTTTCCTCATCCCAAAAGTCGGTATCCGCAGGGCGGATGAACGACTGCTTTAAAGGTCTTTTTCACTTCGCACCGGCGGATCATTCGAGGACGGCGAGAGAAACGAATCAAGCGAAAAAAACTCCCCAACGACCGTGTCGCCAGGGAGCCTTTTGAGAATCCTTTCAGCCCTGAGCTGCCGCCGCAGCGGTTTGCTTGGGGCAGAGAAAGGTTCTCGAGAAGCCGGATGAAGCGCAGCTTCTATTAGCAGACTTCGCGGATCCAGCCTTCAGGCGCTTCAATTTCGCCGTCCTGAATGCCGGTCAGCGTCTTACGCAGACGACCGCTGATTTCGCCCATCTTATCCATGCCGGAAGGCAGAACGATGTCGCCTTCATGCGTATGAATGAGGCCGACAGGGGCGATGACGGCAGCCGTGCCGCAGAGGCAGCATTCCTTCATGTCCTTGACTTCGTCGAAACGCACCTTGCGCTCAATCACGTTCAGACCGAGGTAGTGTTCGGCAACATAAACGAGCGAGCGGCGGGTGATGGACGGCAGAATCGACGTGCTCTTCGGAACGATCAGGTTGTCGTCCTTATCGACGAAGAGAACATTGGCGCCGCCGGCCTCTTCAACGTAAGTACGCGTCTGCGGATCCAGGTAGAGGTTTTCAGCATAGCCGGCGCGATGCGCATCCATCGTCGGGTGCAGGCTCATGGCGTAGTTAAGGCCGGCCTTGATGTCGCCGGTGCCGTGCGGAGCCGCACGGTCCCAATCCGACACCACGAGCTTCTGGGGCTTCACTGCGCCCTTATAGTAGGCGCCCACAGGCATTACAAAAATGCGGAAAAGGAAGGACGGCGCCGGTGCCACACCAATCTGCGGGCCGGAGCCGATCATGAACGGACGGATGTAGAGCGAGCAGCCCGTGCCGTAAGGCGGCACCCAAGCAGCATTCGCGCGGACGGTTTCGAGCACGGCCTCAACGAACTTTTCCTTCGGATAGCTCGGCATTTCCAGACGGGCGGCCGTGTTGTACATGCGTTCGGCGTTCATATCCGGACGGAAGGTGACGATCTTGCCCTGCTTTGTCGTATAAGCCTTTAGACCTTCGAAACAGCTCTGGGAATAATGGAAGACGCAGGCAGACTCCAGCAGCGAGATGTGCTTGTCAGTGATGAGCTTGCCGCCTTCCCAAGCGCCGTTTTCCCACTCATCCTGATAACGGTAGTCCGTCGGGGTATAGGCAAATCCGAGCTTTGCCCAGTCGATGTTCTTTTTTTCCATTTTGGCTTCATCCGAAGAGTAAATACGCTCCGCCGTCCGTCTGTGGGTCGGCCGCCGACGCTCGGGCGGAGAAAAAAATCGTTCTGCTTGACGAGCCTCCTGCAGGTGAGGAGGCCGTTTGAAGCATGTCAAAAATCCTATCACCCGAGTTCGGGCCGTCTAACGAGGCTTTTAGGGCTTTTCCACTAGCCGATTGAGCTTAAAGCGAATTGAAGCCATTTTTTGCGCATTCCGCCCTTTTCCTCAACAATGTTTCCTTGTTTTTCAATGCAATTTGATTGTTCCATATCGTTTTTTGCATCAACTGAATCGAATCGGCCAAGCGGTTTCTAAAGAGACGCAGCTCAGGCATACCAACCTTTGCCCGCTGCCGCGAGCCTCATCGGACTGACTAAAATGCGAAAGACCGCAGCGGAGTTATCCTCCGTGCGGTCTTTTTTCATTTCTTGCCTTCAAAGAGAGGCTGCTTAGGATTTGTCAGCAGGTTTGAGCGTTTCAGTCTCAGCTTCTGCCTTCACTTGAGGCGCTGCCGGCTCCGGCGAACCGACCTCAGGGGCAGGGTCCGACGCAGCATTCGCTGATGCGATATCGGCGGGCTGAGCAGCTTCCGCTTGTTTCGCCGGTTCCGTCGGCTGATCCGCTGCTGCAGGCTTTGAGCGCTTAAAAACACCTTTGAGTTTATTCAATCCGGAGAGGCGCGAAAAACTCCACTTAGCTGATTTTTGAGCGGCTGCTTCCTGCGCATCTGCCTCGGCAGCATCTTCAGCAGCCGCGCCTTCCATCTCATCCGTCGTGTCGGCACCCGGGCCGGCTTCAGCTCGTGCCTGTGCTTCACTCTGTCGGGCTGCCTCTGCGGCTGCAGCCTCGACATCTCCCTTGCAGACCGGATTGCCGAGCGTGATATCTGCGCGCATAGCAGCGGCCGTCTGAGCGGAAATCAAGCGCGCAGAAGCCTCAACGGTCGAAAGAAAAGTCACCTTCTCCATCTTCACTTCAGGCCAAATGCCGCGAGACGTAGCGGCCACCACAATGGGCAGATTGGGCGAAACGCGTCGAGCAGCCTCAGCAATGCGCAGTGACTCCGCACCCGATTCGAGCAGCACCAGCAGCTTGGCGTTATGCAAATGCGCGTGAATCCAAGTCTCCTCAGTACTCGGATCCCCCAAAACGACAGAGATTTTGCGATCGTCGAGCGCCTTGGCATTGGCTTCATCAGAACTCACTGCAACGACCGGAATACCGCTTTCTTCGAGGGACACCGCAAGGCGATCCAGAAGCGGTCCGGAACCAGCCACGACAGCCTGTCCCTGAAGCTTTTCGGCCTCCGTATCGGCAGGAAGGGATTCATAAGGCGCGTGGCGCATTGCTGCGCGTCTGGCCCAAGCAAATCGAGAGGTCAGCCAGCGGCTGATGTGCGGCTCTGCCCAGAAAAGTCCTGGATTCAGCGCGATTGAAAGAATGGCGCCGGCCACAACGAGATTAACCGTCGACATATCCGCCAAGCCAAGCTCTACCGCCTGACCGATCAAAATGAAGGAGAATTCGCCGATCTGCGCCAGCGCTACCGCCGCAATCATGGCGGTATGGAGCGGATAACGCATGAAATAAACGAGACCGAATGCACCAATCGATTTGCCGAAGAGAATAATCAGCAGAACGGTTAAAACCTCAAGCGGGGACTCGAGCAGGATATGCCAGTCAAAGAGCATGCCGACGCCGACAAAGAAGAGTACGGAGAAGGCGTCCTGCAGCGGCAGCGATTCCGTCGCCGCACGATGCGCAAAGCGGCTTTCACGCATCACCATGCCGGCAAAGAAGGCCCCCAGCGCAAAACTCACATGGAAGATTTCCGATGCGCCGTAGGCGACGCCGACCGCTGCGGCCAGTACAAAGAGCGTGAAGAGTTCGCGCGACCCCGTACGGGCAACCTGCCCCATGGCCCAAGGCAGCACTCGGCGGCCGACGACGAGCATGACGGCCACAAAAAGCGCGGCGTTGAAAAGCGTCTGACCAATCATCCAGAGAATGTCGGCATTGGCCAGACGCGTCGAAGCCCCGGGCGTCCCCGGCATCATCAGATTGGCAAAGGGCGGCAGCAGCACGAGGATGAGCACGGTGGCAATATCTTCGACCACCAGCCAGCCCACCGCAATGCGTCCGTCGGGACTCGTCAGTTTGCCGCGCACGTCAAGTGCCTTTAGGAGCACTACGGTCGAAGCGCACGAAAGCGATACGCCAAGCACGATGGCTTCCGCCCAGTGCCGATCAAAGAACCAGTGCGCAAAGCAGGCTCCAAGCACTGTGGCAATGGTCATCTGCAAAACAGCGCCCGGCACCGCAACACTTTTGACAGACCAAAGATCTTTGAGCGAAAAGTGAAGGCCGACGCCGAACATCAGCAGCATCACACCGATTTCCGAGAGCTGCGAGGCGAGCGCAGCATCCGCAACGACGCCGGGCGTGTACTTGCCCGCCGCAATGCCCGCGAGCAGATAACCCACGAGAGCTGGTGATCGGAAGACACGTTCGGCAATAAAGCCGAAGACAAGCGCAAGTGAAAAAGCGATAACCAGCGTCGAAATCAAAGGCAGCGAATGGTCCATTAGCGGCTCGATGGGGATGGAGTTGGTGATCTGCGGCTGCAGGTGACGAATTTGGAAGTATACCTTTGACGCTTAAGCTATTTAGTGTATGCATCCGCCAATAAAGCAAAGAATAGAAATCTGTTGCTTAAGTTCCTCGGGAAACCTCTCCAACACCCATATTGCCCTAGCCCGAAGCGTCATAAAAACGTAAAATCCCGTCTCGAACATCATTACCAGCCTGCGCATCGCTTGTCCCTTCTGGATTCCGTGCATTGCGCCCGCAGCAATATGACCGAATCGACGGAAGATCAACTGCAGTCCGAGCCCGGGGGTTCCCCGGCTCAAGCATCGCAAAAAGTTCAAACTAAGCCCGTCGGCGCGGCAGGCATCGGCACTCCCGCAGCTGCTGTGGCAGCTGCGCGTTCCGGCATCCGCCAGTCGCCCTGCACGGCATCACCGACTCAGCGGCCGCAAATTCAAATTGTTGCCGTTATTCCGGTATATGACCAGCCGGCCAAGCTCGAATTGGTCGTGCAGTCGCTTCGACAGCTTGCGCTTCCCGTCATTGTCGTTGATGACGGCTCACACGAACCCACCAAGAGTCTCTGCGATCGTCTCGCCGCCCCTCAGGTGAAGGTGATCCATCAGCCCTTCAATCAGGGCAAAGGCGCTGCCGTCATTGTCGGTTTTAAAGCCGCCGTCCGCATGGGCTACACGCATGTGCTGCAGATTGATGCCGACGGGCAGCTCGATTTCAGCGCGGTGCCGAATTTGATTCGCCTCGCGCAGAAATTCCCGCACGCCCTGATCTGCGGCACGCCGCAGTTTGACGCCTCTGCGCCGCCCGCTCGCAAGTGGGGCCGACGGGTAACCAACTTTTGGTGCTCCGTCAACAGTCTTTCCTTGTCCTTTGGGGATGCAATGTGCGGCTTGCGGATCTATCCTCTGGACTCTGCGCTCGCCATCTGCGAAAACGCCCGCATCGGACGCCGCATGGAGTTTGATCCGGAAATTTTGGTGCGCCTCCTTTGGGCTGGCGTGCGGGTGAAAAATGTTCCCGTTGCCGTCACCTACCCCAAAGACGGCGTCAGTCACTATGCACCGTTTAAGGACACCATGCGCATCAGCTGGATGCACAGCCGGCTCTTCCTGCAAATGGCTACGCGCATGCCGATCATCTTGTGGTCGCGCATCTTCGGCTGGACGGCTGAATGCGAGTGTCCGTCGGGTTCAAGAAAGTCCTGCTGCTCCATGCCTAAAGGCAAAACGGTCCCGCAGTCCAAAGCGCCGAAAACCGCTCAGCCGGCAGCTGCACCCGTGAAGCCTCAGGCCAAAGCTGCCCCTAAACGTCCGCCTATGACGCCCGAAGAAAATGAACGGGCACGGCGCGCCTTTCACGCCGCAACGGTTGCCAAACGAAACGCGGATCGTGCATTGGCCCAAATCGAGCAGGAAGCGGTTGACCGACCGGGATCTTCGGACCGCTCAATTTGAACTCTGGATGTCTCAACTCACTCCCTCGAGGGCGGCAGACCTCTCCAATGACGAAGAAAAGCACCGGCAGCCTCTTCATTCCAGCAAGCTGCCGGAATGGCCGACTTTGACCGAACGCACCAGCGTACTCGGCATCCGCATCCTGCTTTTCATTCACCGCCATTGCGGCGCTCTGCCCTTCAGAATAGTTTTACGGATGGTGAATGCCGTCTACTGGTTCTCCTCTCCCCGTCTGAGGGCAGTCGTCTGCGACTATCAGCAACGAGTCGACCGAGCAGCTCCCTTTCTCCTCAAGGATTTCGGCACATCGGCCCCATCCGCTCGTTCCGGATTGGCCCAGCTGGAGCGTTTTTCGCTGGCCATCCTTGAAAAATTCTGTGCGCTTTCGGGGGAAGACCATTTGGCAGCGCTCGATGTGAGCGGAGACGAGCCCTTTCGCAAAGATGCGCCTAAAGCGGGATGCGTCATTCTCACGTCCCACACGGGGTGCCAGGAACTCCTCTCTCAGGCATCGCCCGCCTACAGCAGCCACCCCATTGTGATCCTGCAGCATACCGGGCATGCCAGACGATTTAATGAGCTCCTCGAACGTGCCGGCGCACGGCCGCCGCAAGTCGAACTCTTTGAAATCGGCTCTGCGCTCTCGCCCGCGCTCGTCATGGAGCTCGCGGACCGTGCTTCCCAAGGCGCTTATATTGTTTTAGCAGGCGACCGAACGCCGATGGGATCCGAGGCTTCCCAAGCCGTCCCTTTCTTTGGCAGCCCTGCCCGCTTTCCTACGGGCGGCGCACTACTCGCCGACCTGCTTGGCCTGCCGCTTCGCATGATGGTCTGCACGCGCCCGAAGGCAAAAGAACGACGCTACCGCGTCAAGTTCTTTGAGCTCGCCGCTGCCGGCCGCATTCCGCGCAAAGCTCGCGCAGAGCACCTCCAAAACATGGCGGCCCGCTATGCCATGCATCTTGAAGAGGAACTTAAGTCCTCTCCGCTCGACTGGGCCAACTATTACGATTTCTGGGAGAGTCTCTCTTGAAAGCAGCCGCTCACTTTATCCGAATAGCCTCTGGAGCCGTTATTCCTGCTGTTTTTGCGATTGGCTTGGGCGGATACGTTCATGCCGCGAAGGGCGCAGATATTTCACCGGCCGCCGAAACGCCGCAAGACGGGGCGCTTTCTGCCGACGTGCGAGCGCTCCTCGCCCCCTTGGCTGCCAAGCGTGTTGAAGGAACCTTTGAAGAACGCCGCTCCGTGCCGGGCTTTCCCAAACCCATGCTGAGCCGAGGACATTTCACGCTCGAGGGTGAGAGCCTCGTGTGGCAGACGCAAACGCCCTTTGCCTCACTCATGAAGGTCACGCCCGAAGGCGTATTTCTGGAAGCCGCCGGCGAGAAGCAGGCACTCACTGCCGCTGAAATTCCTGCAGTCGGCCGAATCTGCACGCTGCTGACGAGCGTAATGGGCGGCCGATTCGATGCACTCTCCGACCTTTTTGCGGTCAGCGCCGCTCAGTCAGAAGGACGAGTTCACATTTCAGCCGATCCCAAATCACCCGAACTCGCCCAGGTGGTCAAGCACATCCAAGCCGAAGCGGGCAGCTATTTGGAAAAACTCACCATGACGGGACCTCAGGGAGACGAAACCGTCGTGCTCTTTTCCAATGTGACCGTTGAACGCTGAGCGCACGAAGCCGATCCGGCGCGGCCTCAGGATTCAATGGGCCCGAGATCCGAAGGCAGCCGCAGATCACCTCTCGGCGAGAGCGCCACAGATCCGATCTTGGGGCCGTCGGGCATACTGCTGCGCTTAAACTGCTGCGCATAGAACCGACGGAAGAAAGTTGCCGCGGTTTTGCTGAGCAAAGCTTTGTCAACCTCCGGAAAGGCAATCGCCGCAAGCGCTTCAATTTTGGCTCTGGCAAAGCCCGACTTCATCACGTGATAGAGGAAGAAGTCATGAAGCGCATAGGGGCCGAGCGCAGCTTCAGTTGACTGAATGCGTCCGGCGGCATCGGGCGGCAGCAGTTCCGGACTAATCTCCGTTGCGAGCACGCCAGCCAGCACCTCTTCAAGCTCAGGATGCATCTCGCCGAAAACGCGCACCAAATACTGCACAAGCGTCTTCGGCACGCCGGCGTTGACCGCGTACATGGACATATGGTCGCCGTTGAAAGTGGCCCAGCCCAGAGCGAGCTCGCTCATATCGGACGTTCCCAGCACAAGACCGCCCACAGCATTGGCGACATCCATGAGAATCTGCGTGCGTTCCCGCGCCTGAGCATTTTCAAAAACCACGTCATAGCGATCTTCCGGATGCCCAATATCGGCAAAGTGCTGCCGACAAGCCGGACGAATATCGATCGTGCGGAATTCAATGCCAAGCCCCCGCATCAGTGCCTCTGCACTGGCACGCGTTCCCGAAGAAGTACCAAAGCCCGGCATGGAGATGCCGAGGATGTCCGAACGCGGACGTCCGAGCTCATCCATAGCCGCAGCCGCAACGAGGAGCGCCAGCGTACTGTCGAGACCGCCGGAAACCCCGATTACAACGCGCGCAATCCCCGTCTTGCGCAAACGTTCCGTCAGTCCCGCGCACTGCATGCGCAAAATTTCCCTGGCGCGCTCACGTCGGCGATCAGCGTTTTTAGGAATAAAGGGTGCCGGATCCACCTTGGCGGGCCACAGTGCCGAGCGTGCCGAGGGCGTTGGCGCCGCATGAATGCGGCGCCAGGGCTTTGCCTCAACGCCCTGCGCAAATGAACGAAAGCGAATGCGTTCGAGCTCAATGCGCTCCAGATCGATATCGGCCGAAATCATGCCGGTCTGCCAAATGGATTCCGCCGCGATGCGCCCGCCGGCGGCCGCGAGCAAGTGTCCGGAGAAAACCAAATCCGTTGTCGACTCACCTTCGCCCGAAGATGCATAAACGTATGCGCACATGGACCGTGCGGACTGCAGACGCACGAGTTCGCGGCGAAACTTCGCCTTGCCTGCCGTTTCATTAGAGGCGGAAAGATTAACGATAACGTTGGCTCCCGCAGCTGCCGCTGCTGCCGCAGGCGGCTGAGCAACCCAAAGATCTTCACAAATTTCTGCGGCGATCGCTAAACCCGATGCCGACTCGAATATCAGATCCGTGCCGAAAGGAACTGTGTCGCCCAAGAGTTCCGCGGTGCTGCTCACTGCCTCAGAAGCGGGCGAAAACCAGCGTGCTTCATAAAATTCCTGATAGTTGGGCAGATGACTCTTGGGAACAATACCTAAAACCCGGCCGTTTTGCAGGAAAACGGCGCAGTTAAAAAGCCGGCCATCCGCACGAATCGGCGCTCCAAGGACAACGATGAGTCCGTCAGATTCAGGCCGCTTCAGATGATCTTTAATGCATTCGAGCGCCGTCAGAACACCTTCGAGAAGCGGCGCCCGCAAGAAGAGGTCTGCTGCCGTATATCCCGAGAGCACCAGTTCGGGCAATACCAGCACATCGGCCTTGAGGGCTTGAGCCTGATCGATGACCGAGCAGATTTCCGCTGCGTTTTTCAGGGGTTCTCCAGGATGCACCCGAGGCGAACCGGCCGCAGCTTTAATGAACCCTGTGGCGTTCTCACCGATCTTCATAACCATTCCTTCTCGTATACATCCTGCCGCGGAGCGATCTTTCCGACGACCTCACAGCGCATTCTAATAATGCCTTAACCGTCCAACCGGATACGCCGCGCCTTAAGCCCCCGCCGAACCGTGAAACTGCACAAAAAATCACCGTTACTGCGGGATTGGCATTTGGCATGAACTTGCTAAACTCAACCGCAGCTGCGCAGTTCAACCACTGCAGCTGCCCACATCAAAATCCACACAAGCGGAGATATTTAAAGAGCATGTGCACCACCATCGTTTTCGGCGAAAAGGCTTCCGCCGACGGCTCATTCATCGTCGCCCGCAGCGCCGACAGCTCCTCGCTTAAAGCCCAGCACTTCGTCATTCATCCTGCCCGCCAGGGTCAGACCGGTTTTTACAGCTGCAAAGCGCACGGCGGCATGAATGACTTCACCTACCCGCTTCCAGAGAATTCCCTGCGCTATACGACGATTCCCAACTGGAAGACGCAGCTTCACGGTGCCTGCGGCTTCAACGAAGCTGGCATGGGACTCACCGGCACGGAATCGATCTTCGCCTCTGAAGCCGCACTTGCCGTTGATCCGTACGTCAAGGAAACGGGCATTACCGAGGACGACATCGCCGACGTACTGCTCTGCCGCTGCCGCACCGCGCGCGAAGGCGCTGCAGAACTTGGCCGCATCATTGAAGCGCAGGGGTGCGGCGAAGGTTTCGGCGTAGCGTTCGTTGACGAAACCGAGGTTTGGTACCTTGAAACCGGTTCCGGCCACCACTGGCTTGCGCAGCGTATCCCAGCCGACACCTATTTTGCCTCCGGCAACCAGGGACGCTTCCAAACTTATGATCCAGCGTCCGACGACCAGATGGCCTCGAAGAACCTGGTTGAATTTGCTGTCGAAAAGGGACTCTACAACCCCGAAACCGACGGTGAATTCAATTTTTCCAAGGCCTATACGCGTGACGACGACCGCGACCGCACTTATAACGACCCGCGTGTCTGGGTCATGCAGAAGCGCCTCAATCCGTCGCTTGAACAGAACCCTGACGCCGGCCGCAGTTTCCCCGTGTTCCTCACGCCTGAGCGCAAGGGTACCATTGAGGATGCCAAGGCGCTGATGCGCGACCATTTTGCCGGCACCGAGCATGACCCGTATGGTCACGGCCTGCGCGGCGACGAACCGTGGCGTCCGATCAGCGTTTTCCGCACGTATGAAGCTCACGTCATGCAGGTGCGTCCGTGGCTTCCGAAGGAAATCGGCCAAGTCATCTATGTCGCCGTCGGTATGGCTGATCTGTCGGTCTTCATTCCCTTCTATGCGGGTCTCACACAAGTTCCGGCATCCTGGAGCAAGGGAACTGATCAGTGCGACACGGAATCGGCCTACTGGAAGTTCCGCCGCCTGCAGACGCTCGCCATGACGGACTACCCGAAGCTTGCGCCGATCGTGCATGAAGCCTTTGCGGCCTTCGAAGCTGAAACATCCGCTGCCCAGCAGCGCATGGAAGAAGAGTATCTGGCCCTTAAGGCTACAAGTGAAGCGGCTGCCCGCAGTCACCTTGACGCCTTCAATCTGAAGGTCATTGCTGAAGCCGAAGCCCTCGCCGAGAAGCTTCTCTGCCGACTCTTCACGATCCGCACGGCCGATATTGAGGCGCTTGTTCCTGCAAAGAACCGCAAGAACAAGGATTAACTGCACAGTTTCGTTTTCCCTGCCGGCAGACGTTGTTTGTCGGCAGGATTTTGGAGCCGCGAAAGCGGCTCTTTTTAATGGCTTGAATCAAAGAATCGCAAGCGAAATCCAGATGGGCAGCGTCACTATTGCTGCCAATGTCTGCAGGGATGCTGCAGCAGCAACAGCCGGCGCATTGCCGTGCATGGCGGCCGTCATCACATAGCACGACTGTGCTGTCGGCAGAGCCGCAAAAATAATGACGACTCCCGCCGCTGCCGGCGGCAGTCCGCAGGCGGCCGTCACTACCCAAGCGGCAAAAGCAATTCCATGCCGCTTCACTCGACTGCGATTCAAAGCCCATTCGCAGACGCTGCAGCCGCGATCATCGATTGTTTGATGCATCACTGCACTGCCATTGCAATCAATGACGAGAGCTGCAGGCTGAAAGAACACAAGCTAAAAAATGGCTTAACCAATAACCTGCAAGCTGCAAAGGAATAAAACCTGAGCGGCATAACTGCAGGGGGGGTCAAGATTTGTCCGCCAGGGGGTCAACTTGCCTGACCGTGAAAACTATGCAGCTTGGCAGATATTCGGGGGGAATCTTTGTCAAGCCAAGATATATTGATAGGCAGAGAGGCGCATATCCGCCTAACAAAGGAGAGGATCATCTATGACTCAATCTGTCACTTGCACAGCAACTGTAAAGTGGAACATTTCGGTTCCGCCGGATTTAGATGAAGCAACCCAAATCTACCTTGCATCCCATGGCGGGAAAAAAGAAGCACTTTCCGCTTTAGTTCAGAAGGCAGTTTCACGTTACATCATTTCTTCGCTAACCAAGGAGACGAAGGAAGATGTGCGTACGTCCGGACTATCACAAGACGATCTTGACAAGATCATTGCTGCTGGAGCTGCGTGGGAGAAGGTTCAGCCTCAATAAATGGACACGGACCATGGTGAAACGTTAAAGGCCTGACCACTGAATTCACGGCTTAACTTTAAAACGCCGATGCCGAACGGCTCGTCCGGTGGAGTGCGAGTGAGCAAGGTGCAAACCCGCTCTCTGCCCGATGCTTAAATCAAAGAATCGCAAGCGAAATCCAGATGGGCATCGTCACTATTGCTGCCAATGTCTGCAGGGATGTTGCGGCAGCAACAGCCGGTGCGTTGCCGTGCATAGCGGCCGTCATCACATAGCACGACTGTGCTGTCGGCAGAGCCGCAAAGATAATGACGACTCCTGCCGCTGCCGGCGGCAGTCCGCAGGCTGCCGTCACTCCCCATGCGGCAAGCGGCAAAAGCATCAGTCTTTGCACGGCGCCGGTGAGAATAAGTCCCCAGCTTCCGCGAAGCGCTGCAAAGCGCAGACCGGCACCGATGCAAAGCAGCCCCATGGCCAGCGACGCATTGCCAAGTCCCTTTAAGAAGTGATGGATGGTTGCGGGCACTGTGATGCCGAGAAGATTGCAGCAGAGTCCAAGAACTGTAGCGATAATGAGCGGATTTTGGACAACCGCTTTGCCCGTAACAACCATGAGGCTGGGCTCAGCGCCGTTTGTCTGCTTACCCAAGGCTGCATCACGTTTGGCCACAGCACCAGCGAGCACACTCACCGCAATGGTGTTTGAAATCGGCACCCAAAAAGCGATTAAAAGTGCCAGAAGTGCAAAACCCTGGTCACCAAAAAGCTTCAAAGCTAGGGCAAAACCAATATAAGTGTTGAAGCGAAAGCCGCATTGAAAGAGTGATGCATGGGTGACCGGATCAGCCTTCACCAAATAGCGAATGCACCAAGACGCGCAGACGCCGATCAGCATCGCCCCGATGCCTGCGGCGAGGAACCCAGCAGACTCTCCGAGCGAAAGGCTGGACCCAGAGATGGAGGTGAAAAGCAGCGGCGGGAAAAGCACGTAGAAAACAAGCCGTTCGGCCTGTTTCCAGAAATCTTCTGAATATTCAAACTTCAGCCGCAGCAGCAATCCCAGCAGAATGATCGAAAAATCAGGTGCGATGAGCGCAACACTGTCCATGATGTTAGGCAGTTAAATAACAACGTAATACTCTATTCTCACTACAGTAGCAAAGCCGTGCCATGCGGAGATACGAGAGTCTTCGAAAAGGAATACCATTGCGGTCGAAATCGGTTTTGGAAGTCGATAATAAGAAACCCGATTGCGGCTTATGCTCAGCCGCACAATGAATCTGCATTTTTGCCATGATCTGCAATCTTTGCCCTCGCCGCTGCGGCGCGGACCGTTCGACCCCTCAAGGTCTGAAGCGCAGCATCTGCCGCGCCACTGATGACGTTGAGATCGCACTGGTCAGTCTCCACGGTTGGGAAGAACCGATCCTTGAGAGCGGAAACGGTGCCGGCACCGTTTTCTTTTCACACTGCAATTTACGGTGCTGCTTTTGTCAAAACTATGAAATCAGCGCCGGGGGCAAAGGCATCAAGGTCACCACAGCCAGACTCACCGATATTTTTCTTGAAGAAGCTGAACGCGGAGCATCATGCATTGAGTTGGTGACTCCCGGTCATTACACCCGCCAAATTCGTGAAGCGCTTCTCTCTGCCAAAGCACAGGGCTTAAAACTTCCAGTTGTATATAACTCCAACGCTTATGAGCTCCCTGAGACACTCAGGATGCTCGATGGCTTGGTGGATATCTTTCTGCCGGATCTCAAGTATTTCGACAGTCGACTGGGTGAAAAATATTCTGGCGTTCCGAAATATTTCGAATATGCCTCTGAAGCTATCCGTACGATGTTCGCGATGACGGGACCCGCCAGGATTGGCGATGACGGTCTCTTAAAACGAGGCATGATCATCCGTCATCTGGTTCTTCCCTGGCTATGGAGAGACAGCTGCCGCTGTTTGGATTGGATTCATGATACTTTCGGCGATGATGTTTTCGTTTCTGTCATGAACCAATACATGCCGATCTATAAAGCATGCCGGCATCCGGAGATTAATCGTCCACTGACAACACTTGAATATCAGAAAGTTATTCGTCACGCGGATGAGATCGGCATCACCAAGGGCTTCATGCAAGTGGGAAAAACGGCAGAAGCGAAATTCATCCCAAACTTCAATGGCGACCATGTTCTGGCTGACGCACTTGACAGCTGTCCAGAGCAAGATAAAAGCGCATAGGAAACGCAAGGCTCGACGATGGCAGGAAGACGCCGTATCGACGAATGATTTCATTCGTGAGGGACGATGACCTGAAGCGGAGTTAATGATTCATTTATTCACAAGCGACTTGTTGAGGTCATCAAGTTCGTCGAAGATTTCTTTAAATGCTTCACTATACTTTTTCTTGAGATCGTCCCTGTAAACTTATGCTGAACTCAATGCGACAGTAGGTTTGCCGCGAACGCTTTTTACCACTGGCTGACCATTTGACTGGCTCACATTGGCGATCAGATCTGTCAAGTTCCGACGGTGTGTTCCTTCAAGTAAAAGCCAACCGCTATTGACGGCAAAGTTCTCAGCAGATGGTGGGTTTTTATGCCATTAGAGAGTGAGTCAATCGATAACTGTCTCCTGCGTCTCTGATGAGATATCCGTGGTGCACGATGCAGTCAATCCTAACCATAAGCACTACGCGCTCATCGCAAAAGACCTTGTTTCACTCCGCCGCGGGCATGTTGGTCATCAAAATGACACTGCAGCACTCGTAGCAATCGGCGATAGATAATGTTAAATAAGCTCCCTTGACAGCGATGAGTAATCGGAGTAATCGTTGGCAAGTCCTCTGAGAGCACTTGCCAACGTACGCTACTGGTAGCGGAAAACAATGTACTCGTCTTTGATATCCGTATCGGTGATAAGGACATTGCCGAAAAAGTACGAATCGCCCTGACCTGAATTGCGGGACGTACGAATTACACCAGAACCGGAAACCTCTTTTACCTTTTTTGCGATCAGTCGCTTCAAAGCTGCTTCTTCCCCAATGTCCTCGGTGTATTGACCGTCAATGTACCCAATGACTGTGAATGGCTTGGATGGTGCGCCCTTGATCCATATCTCAACCCCATTAGCGATATCGCACGCACCGCCAGAGCCTTTGAGAACTTGCTCGTCTCCTACGAATGGGTGATATTCAATCGTAGCGGAGCAACTTGAGAGGAACGCGACAAGAAACCATGTCAAAAGTGATCGTTTCAAACCAATCTCCCTCCGAATAATGCCGGCCATGCAAACAATGCTGACGAAGTGTCCCTTTTCATAGAGCCAGTAGAAAACGGAACAACCGAATTTCTCATGACAGAGAATAAAGCAGAAACACAAAGTACCTGAGATTTCTACGACCGTTTTCTGTCCTATCAGTATACCCTGAGTGTTTAATCGCTCCGGCGTTGCCTTCTGTGAAGCGTAAAAAATGTTGCGAGAGAGGCCCATCAATCGACAGGCATAAGCGCCGCTAAGGCCTTTCTTGTGAGCTCCAACTGCCGCTACAATTCTTTTTTAAGCTCGTCTTTACAGCTTTCGAAGACTATTTCGAGAATAGATTCCGCACAGATCAGGTGACCTCGTGCGTCCTGCCTCTCTTTGAGGAGTGCCTTCCGTTCTACAAGCGTTAAGAGACGATCGGCAGGAACGTTGGAGAGTTTTCGATGGACATTTTGATGTTCCCAACTCTACCTCCAGGAGACTGGCTCCGGGAGGTTCTAATCTGATGCAAGGTCACTCCGTTTTTTCTTCCTAATTTATTATTTTGTCTCACTTTCTCTTTGACCTTATCATGGTCTATAGTTATTGAATATAACAATATCATCATTGACAAAACCATGATTTTTCTCTACGTATGCTGATGAGCGCACTTATGTCTACAACCATCGCAAGCGTTGGTATCTGAAAAAGAAACGGTCTCGCATTGAGAAATGTTGCCATGTCGAATTTGGACCCGTAACCTATGCAGGTTCATCTCGGACGAAAAATTCTCACGAACAACCCGAATACGCGGCAAGTTTTGATTTTACGATAATAATCAGTTCATTGAATAGGAGCCACTCGAGCAATCAGAATAAGGACAACGAACCGTTTTTCCAACAATTCTTTAACAAAGCCTTCATGTAGCTGCGTTATCTAAAATCCAATAAACCGACCGGTCGAAATGCCTGGAAAACAAAAGAGATCCCGAAAAATCCGAGATCTCTTTACCCTGCTGAGTTTGCCCTTACCCCCGGGAGTTTTCCGTGACAAAGTGCACTCTCGGGAGTTTGGGTCTCTTTATCACTTTGTCCAATGTCGAGCGTAATCGCATCTCGCCTGACTGGGAATAAAGACTATTTATTCAACACCAACCTCAGAGTCTCCGGCCTTTCGACCTGCATCATACGCCTGAATAATGGCTTTGATGTCATCAGCATAAGCGTAAAGGTCAGTGACTTTTTCAAGCGTCACAGCCGACTCGTCTCGTTTGATACCTAAGAAATCAACTTTCAGGATATCCTTTTTGAAAAGGAGCCGAACTATCGTTTTATTGCGGTTGTCGTCGAGCAAAATCGCACAGTAAGACTTGTTGTCTCGAATAGCGATACGAGTTGGATCAGTAACTTGTGCAGCAATAGCCTGCACGATCTGGAAGCCCATAAGTTCATCAGCCGTGGTCTCTACGGCATCATCATCAGACACCATCTCCTCAGCCGCCTGAGCTTCTTCTAACTTGGCTTTTTCGCTGTCTTCGTCCTCGGCTGCCTTCTTCAGACGAGCAGAAATACGGTCTTCAACGAACTGCTTAAACGCTTCCTTAAGCAAAGGTGTCAGTTTTTCTTTGACTGACTGAGTGATCGTCCCTCCCCAGACCTTCTTCGCAAAGAAGCGAACGAAGTCTTCCTCGGGCGCGTCCATCTGCTTAGCAAGAAGAGCTTTGAATTGTCCCGTGTATTTAAGTTGTTCAGCCACGCGGACCGCGCGCTCATCATCAAACTTATCTTTGCGAAGCTCTTGAAGCTTGGGCAAGAGGTCGATAGACGGATTTTCAACGTCAAACTCCATATACGGAGAGTTATCCATAACGTTGTCTACTTCTAAATCCGTATAGAACCTATATTGATGTCCATTTGTCAGAATACCGATCTTGGCGGTCTTGACGAATGGGAAATAGCGCTTGAGCTGATCTGCATGTGCTTCGCAAAGAGGCTCTGAGTAGGCTTTCGCTTCGATCAGGATGATCGGATGATCATCTTTCAAAAGGGCATAATCCACGCGCTGGTCTTTTTTGACGCCGGCTTCTGCTTGAAACTCCGGAACTACTTCAGCCGGGTTGAAAATATCGTAGCCAAGGAGTCGGATGAACGGAAGGATCAGAGCGGTTTTGGTGGCCTCTTCGGTGGTCAGTTTTTCAGCCAAATCGCGACTCCGGGAGCCGAGAACCTTGACCTCATCAATGAATTCCATGACGATAGTTCCTGTTTGACGTTGGACAATTAGAAGATTGTCTACCTTCGCACCGCACTGCGTCAATAATTAACCCAAGTCGGATTGAAACCGGATTTGCACCTCGTACCCTCCCACACCAACAGATGTACCGTTTGACATCCAGTGATTTCTATAGTTAAAGCAGTGAATTCAGTAATCAAGCCTTTATCAAATGGCTGTACAGTCCCTTTCGTCGAAAGCTATTGCTAGGGAATACACTGAGCACATACTGAGCGTTGGAGTTCCACCTTGGTTCTCACCCATTTAAGGGGGATTTCTACACTTGCCCGCTCGACAGCCCTCTGCACCTCAACTCTCGTCAGCCGAATCAACGCATCACCTTTCCTTGTTGCAACTAAGGAGAAGCAGTGAAAAATGCAAACCGTCAGCAAGTTCTAAAAAACGGCTCTTACTGCGTTCCCAAGCATCAAAAGGTGAAGAAAGCAACAGCAAGACAGTTTCTGAAAGATCTGGAGATCCCGCAGTGCCCCTCGAAAGAGAGGCTCTCTGAGGCACGATGTAATACACATGAAACTCTCAGACTACCGATTTCACTCACTCCTCCTGATACCTAACCCAGAGGGCGGCTGGACTATTTTCACAAGAGGCACTACCGAGGCGGATAAGGGAACCCCAAACAACGGCAGGGCATTGGCTCCTTTCTTCGATTTAGCAGAGTCATCGCTTCGTTTGCATCATCACCGGCTAGCTGAATCCTGTCAGCGTGTTCTGTACGTGCCGCCGACGATTGCCATGAATGAGATGCTCCGTAACGTGTCGTTTGAGGCAGACACCTCCTATACCGATCTGACGCGTACTCTTGGCATTAATCCTAAGTCTGTAGCTTAGACCTTGACTCTTCAGCGGCGAGCAACAAGCTTTTATGCTCTGGTGCGAGCTTTTTTCAAGTTGGCTCCATTAGAGTGCTGCCCTCAGGGCTCGATTTCTAGCACCTCCCGAGGGGGTCTGCTTGGGTGGCTTTTGTGGCCATGTCAGCAGCGTTTAGCACTGCCAACACAGCAAAGGTCCAATCCGCACCAACAGAAAGGGCCTTATCTTTTCTAGGAAGGTAGGCAATGTGTACTCAAAAACCCTCTCTAATCTACGTAGGAGATAGCAGCAGGCTCGGGGAAAATAGTGGTTCCGTAACGGTTCCGTAGCGTCATTTTTCTGGGTTGGTTGTGCGGTTTCGTTTGTCTCCTGAACTCCCGGATAACAGATCCCGAACTCGTGTGATTAAGGTCAAGGATCGGATGT